>Ga0066639_10001806_pt1 | contig 18915 bp, 15 predicted proteins | sample CryGeyCG2114_010_2_FD_59504 | JGI IMG/M metagenome (GOLD analysis project Ga0066639, IMG submission 59504) | Groundwater microbial communities from aquifer - Crystal Geyser CG10_big_fil_rev_8/21/14_0.10 | ecosystem: Environmental > Aquatic > Deep subsurface > Groundwater | place: USA: Utah...
CGCAAGGCGGCTGCGAACCCAGCTTAGTGTCGCTGGCGGTTCAGATGCTGCTGCTGGATGACTTGCCAGTGCTGGGCAAGTGGCTGCCGTCTACCCAGCACACCGGCCGCAACTGGCAAGACCGGCCAACCAGCTCCGGCTCGGACATCCATCCTCGGCTGGAAGCCAAGGACTGGGTAGCAGCCACTGCCATGATGGTCCGCCGCTCGGTGTTCGACGAGATCGGAGCGCTGGACAACAACATGTTTATGTACGGCGAGGACATCGAGTTTTGCCTGCGCGCCCGCCACCACCACTGGGACATCGCCATCGACCACTCGGCACGAGTGCTCCATCACGGTAGTGCCAGCTCGAGCAGTCAGCAGGCTGTCATTGGGGAGTTGACAGCTTACCGGTATATCTGGGCAAAGCATAAGCCGTGGTGGCAACTGCCGCTGGTGGCCGCTTTACTCAAGACCGGCGCCCTGCTAAGAATAGGCCTGTTTGGTATACTAGGCAGGCGCCAGGCAGCCTGGTACCGGCGCGCGCTTGCCCAGTTATGAAGACCTCTCCCCGGCTGAGACAAATAGTCAGGTGGTTGGACAACAACCTATTGATGGTGCTGGCCACCTTCCTGATCGTCTTTATCCCGCTCTATCCTAAAATCCCGCTCTTTAGCCCCATTGAACAGTACACCGTTCGCGTCAGGCTGGAAGACATCCTGGTGACAATTACCGCCTTGATCTGGCTCGTCCAGTTTGCCCGCAATAAAGTCAGGTTGAAAGTAGTTACCAGCCTGGTGATCACCGCCTATTTAGCGGTCGGCCTGTTGTCGGTGCTCTCAGCGATGTTTGTCACCCAAACCGTGCCGCTCCAGCCGCTTCACGTCAGCAAGACGGGCCTGCACCTACTGCGCAACATCGAGTACTTCACGCTTTTCTTTATCAGCATCTCTGCCATGAGAACCCGCCGGCAGCTGCAGATTTTTTTGGGAGCGATAGCAGCCAGCGTCATCGCGATCGGCGTTTACGGCTACGGTCAAAAGTTTTGGTACTGGCCAGTCTACTCCACCATGAACCGAGAGTTCAGCAAAGGGGTGAGACTGTACCTGACTGAGCACGCTCGGGTACAGTCCACTTTCGCCGGTCACTATGACCTGGGCGCCTACTTGGTGATCACCGGACCGGTCCTGCTGGCCAGCTTCTTTTTCACTAAGACCAAGCTGTTCCGACTGCTGATCGGAGTGAGCATTTTGTGGAGCAGTTGGTTGTTGGTCGTTAGCTCAGCTCGGTCGTCGTTCTTTGCTTACTTGGTCGGGACCACATTGTTCTTACTGGCCTATGGCTTATTTCAGCGGGGTTGGCGGCGGCGGCTGGGCTGGATAGTCACCAGGTTAGCTGCTTTTTACGCTGTCATCGCCGTGATGATGATCTACTTTGGAGCCGATATCTACGATCGGTTCCTGCAGATCCTAGAAGGGTACCCCAACGCCAACAGTACCTACCACCAGCTCAACCATCAACGCAAGCAGTTGGCCAACTTTGGCTTTGAGTTGATTAACACCCAGGGCATTGCCGACCGGCCGGCCCAACCGCCACCCAACAGCCTGTCGCTGGACGAAGCCCGAGTAATCGTGGCCTCTGACCAACGGCCCGTGGCCCAGCGGCCGGACCAAGCTAACAGCGAGAGTGACGGTTCACAACCGAGCGACAACGCCAACCAATCTCCACGACCTCGTGACGTCTACGTCGACGTGCCTGATGTGGTGGAAGTTGCTTCCAAGTCAGCCAGCGGCGGCGCTACCACGGTGCTGGTAGAGCGTGACCGCGTGTGGTCAAGGTGCGCTACTGAGCGCAGTTTGTCGCTGTGCATTCGCTTGGAGACACTCTGGCCCAAGGCTGTCAACGGTTTCCTGGCCAACCCGCTGCTGGGGTCCGGCTACGCCACTCTCAACAAAGACGCTCCCGGCCAGTTTACGGTAGCCGAGAGCACCGACAATAATTTTTTACGGACTCTGGGCGAGACAGGTTTGTTGGGCTTTATTACCTTTTACGGGGTGATTGCCGCTACCTTTTGGTTTATCCTCAAGTCGTTCAAGGCTCAGTCGGACTTTGCTAAAGTACTCAGCTTAGCCTACCTAGCCGCTAGCCTGGGACTGCTGATTAACGCTCTCTACATCGACGTTTATGTGGCCTCGAAAGTGGCCTTTACGTACTGGGCGCTGACGGGAGCAGTGTTGGGGTACGTGATGAGCGAGCGCCGGCCGGCGGCCCAGTTTAGGGACGGCTGGCAGTCGTTCCAGCACTGGCGGTTGTTCGGTCCCAGCTCGGCAAGTAAGGAGAGTAAGCGCTAGCGCCCTCTTGGCCGGGCCGGTCAGCGGACCAGCCTCCAAAAAATCAAGCACGGTATGAAAGCTCTTCCTAAACTAGCTACTGGCGCCGGTACCAGCTGGGTGCTGTTGGCAGTCATCCTGCTAGGTGGCCTGGCGGTTAGGTTGTACAACATCTCTACCCCGCTGGCAGACTGGCACAGCTGGCGCCAAGCTGACACCGCCTCGGTGACTCGCGAGTACCTCAAGCACAACCATCCTTGGCTCTTGCCTCACTACCACGACCTGTCCAACATCGCCAGCGGTCTGCCCAACCCGGAGGGCTGGCGACTGGTTGAGTTTCCCATCTTGAGCATTTTCACGGCTCAGTTGCTTCGCCTCCAACCCCAGTGGGACCTGGTCGTCACCTCTCGGTTGGTGACGGTGGCGCTGTCGCTGGCGTCGGTGGCGCTACTGTACGACATTGTCAGGTTGACCAGCGGCCGTCGAGGACTGGCGCTGGCGGCGGCGGCGGTGATGGCCTTTCTGCCGTACTCTATTTACTACTCGCGCGTCATCCTGCCGGAACCGGCCATGGTGACGATGGTGCTGGTGTCTATCTGGAGCATGGTCCGCTGGTTAGCGGTAGTCCAAACCAGGCGGCCAGCCCGTTGGGCCTGGTACCTGATCTCGATCACTACTTTGGCAGTAGCGCTGCTCCTTAAACCGACTGCCGCCTTTTTCGGGACCATCTACGTCGCGCTGGTTTGGCAGCGCTGGGGCAGTCAGGCTTGGCGACAACCGCTGCTGTGGGCATATGCCTTGGCCTTTGCCCCACTGCTGTGGTGGCGAAACTGGATCGAACAGTACCCAGCCGGCATTCCCGCTTTTGAGTGGCTGCTGAACGGTAACGGCATCCGGTTGAGACCTGCCTGGTGGCGATGGCTGTTCGGTGATCGGATCGGCCGGTTGATGCTCGGTTTTTGGGGTGTGGTCCCGGCGCTGGTGGGAACAATGGTCAAGAGCAAGGGTAGTAGGGGCCGGGCCTTTGACCAGCTGACGCTGGCTTGGTTGGCGGGAAACTTACTCTACTTAGTGGTGTTTGCTACCGGTAACGTCCAGCACGACTACTACCAAATTATGCTGGTGCCAGGACTGGCGGTGGCGGTGGCCCGCGGTGGTGACTGGCTGTGGCATCAGGCCGGCAGTGGCCTCTACCGGTGGCTGAGCTACTCACTACTGGCGGTAACGGCGGGACTAGGTCTGTTTTTAGGCTGGTTTCACGTCCGCGGCTACTACCAAATCAATGTGCCAGCCATCGTCTTCGCCGGCCGGCGAGTGAACCAACTGACCCCGCCGGACGCCAAAGTAATCGCCCCGTACGGCGGCGATACTGCATTTTTGTTCCAGACCGACAGGACCGGCTGGCCGGTAGGCGGCGACATCAACTCCAAACGAGCAGCCGGGGCCACCCACTACGTAACTACTACCCTGGACGATGAGGCCCGGCAGTTGCTGGAAAGTTACCGGCTGGTAGAACAAACCGATCAGTACCTGATCCTCGACTTGACGGAGTCGCTCTGAAGGTAGCCCATTTTAAACTTTTTTAAGACATGAAAATCCTGATGCTCACCCCCTACCTGCCTTACCCGCTGTTATCAGGCGGCCAGATCAGGACCTACAACTTAATCAAAAAGTTATCTCGGAAGCACGACATCACCCTGTTCGCGCTGATCAAGGAGGAGAACGAGCGCCAGTACATCCCGGAGATCGAGAAGTACTGTTCCCAGGTCAAGGTCTTTAAGCGCAGTCACCGGCCGTTCACGCTGGCCAACATCATCAAGACCGGCTTGTCCAGCTATCCATTCTTAGTGATTCGCAACTACGTCAAAGAAACCATCTCGGCTGTGGAAGCCGAGCTGGGCCAGCAGCGCTACGACCTGATCCACGCCGAAACTTTTTACATGATGCCTCACATTCCCACCACCAGCGTCCCGACTATCCTGGTAGAGCAGACCATTGAGTACTTAGGCTACGAAAGCTTCGCCCAGAACGTCACCATTCCTTTCATCCAACCGCTGCTCAAGCTCGACATTGCCAAGATTAAGCGCTGGGAGAAGCATTACTGGCAGAACTGCAAAAAGCTGATCGTGATGAGCGAAGAAGACAAGCGATTGATCGCCACAGAAATTAATGATAACGACAAGATTGAAGTAGTCTCCAACGGCGTCGACACGGCCTGGTTTGCCCAAGCTGATAAACAGCTGCCGCCGGACCCGACCATTCTGTCGGTCGGTACTTTTAATTGGCTGCCCAACGTCGAGGCTGTCGAGTTTTTGGTCCATCAGGTCTGGCCGCTGATCAAAGCGCGACTACCTCGCGCCCGGTTGTGGATCGTCGGCAACAACCCCTCGCAGAGCATTTTAAATTACCAGCTCGGCGATGAGCGCATCACCGTTACCGGTCGGTTAGCAGATATTCGTCAAGCCTTTAATGGTGCCCACGTGCTGGTGGCGCCGGTGCTGAGCGGCAAAGGCACCCGCTATAAAATCCTCGAGTCAATGGCCTCCCAGACGCCGATCGTGGCCACCAGCTTAGCGGTGGAGGGCCTGGGCGCCCGCCATAACGTCCACGTGCTGACCGCCAACACCGCCCAGCAGATGGCTGACGCCACTATTAAACTGCTCCAAGATACCAAGCTGCAGCGCAAACTGGCCAAAAACGGCCGCCGGTTTGTGGAGAGTCACTACGACTGGGAGCAGATCTCACGCAAACTGGACCGGATTTACCTAGAGTTTGCCGCCCGCCCTCACCAAAAACATGTCTGAAGCACCTAAACTGACCATCGTCGTCACTAACTACAACGGCCGTTACTGGCTGGGCAATACTCTCTCGTCACTGCGGGAACACCTGATAGGGAGCAGTGGTCATCGGATCAGGGTAGTCGTCGTCGACAACGGCTCCAACGATGGCTCCACAGAGCTCGTCAAGGAGTCATTTGGTTGGGCCAGGCTGGTAGCACTGCCGGACAACCAGGGATTTGCCGCCGGTAACAACAGAGCGCTTCAAGACCTAGACACTCCTTACGTCATGCTGCTCAACTCCGACGTGGAGTCCACCGCCGATACCGACATCGACACCTTACTGCGCTACCTCGACCGTCATCCCCAGGTGGCGGTGGTCACGCCGCGGCTAGTGTTTCCCACCGGTCAGCTCGACCCGGCCTGCCACCGCGGCGAGCCAACTCCCTGGGCCAGCCTGACATACTTTTTAGGACTAGAGAGGCTGTTTCCCCACAGCAAGTTGTGGGGCCGCTACCACCAGTGGTACCGGGACCTGAGCGCTGTTCATCAAGTGGACGCCTGTTCAGGAGCGGCGATGTTGGTCAGGGCCGCCGCTATCTCCAAAGTAGGCTTGCTTGACGAGCGGTTTTTTATGTACGCCGAGGACCTGGACTGGTGTCGCCGTTTCCGACAAGCCGGCTACCAAGTGGTGTACCATCCTGAGGTAACCATGGTCCACCACAAGTACAAGTCGGGCCTGGACAGCAGTTCCGGCCGGGTAGCCGCCAAGACACAGGAGTACTTTTACGATACAATGCTCCAGTATTACGACAAGCATTACCGTCACCGCTATCCGAGCTGGCTGAGAGTAGCGGTGCGGGTGATGTTACTAGCTAAGCGAGGAGTGTCATCATGACGCAACATCTCCATTTTCAAATTACTCGGCTGCAGCGGACCAACGTCCAGCGACTTTTAGAGGGAGTGCTGGTGGTGGTAGTGGCCTTGATTGTGGCTGCCATCCTGCCCGGACTGCTGATCCGCTACGTCTATGCCGGCCAGCAACTCCTCGAACAGCCCCAAGTGCTGGAACTGGTTCCCACCCTGTCATTCCTAGTTGCGGTGGTGTACGCGGGGTACGTGTTTGTGGGCAACTTCTTAAGATCGGCGCGGATCAACACGCTGGAGCGCCGGCTGGAAGCCGGTCAGCTGGGCGATGACACCGTGGACAAGCAGTTGGTATCGGCAGCTAGGCAAGCGGTGGCCGCCCAGTCTAGTGATCAGGCCCAGCGGAGCAGCGCTCCCAAAAAGCGCCGCGGCCGTCCTAAAAAGAAGTAGTTTTCATTAGTGGCATGGCCAGGATTGGCATTGATTGTCGGTTAGGAGGCCGTGACCATGCCGGCATCGGCCGCTACATCCAGCAGCTGGTCAGGGAGCTGTTAGAGTTTGACCAGCCCCATGAGTTGGTGCTGTTCTTTACCTCCGCCGAGCAAAGCCGCCAGGTGTTGGGCCAAGAGCGACCGCGACTAGGCCGGCACAGGTTAGTGATCGCGCCCATCGCTCACTACACCTTATCCGAACAGATCAAGCTGCCGATCCTGTTGTCCAAGGCCCAGCTTGACTTGCTGCACGTCCCTCACTTCAACGTGCCGCTGGCCTACCGCGGTCGGACGGTAGTGACTATCCATGACTTACTTTGGCACCATCAGCGCGGCCGGCAAGTCACTACATTGAGTTCCGGCTGGTACTGGACCAAGTACATGGGGTACCGGCTGGTGGCGTCCCAGAGCGTCAACCGGGCCGCCGCGGTACTGGTACCGTCTCAGGCCACTCAGCGGGCGGTCAACCACTACTATCCTGACCAGCAGCACATCGCCGTCATCCCAGAGGGAGTTGACCAAGTATTTTTCTCTGGCCACCGCCAACCTCAAGCAGCCGCTAGTCGGCAGTTGTTATACGTGGGCTCACTCTATCCTCATAAGAACATTGAAGCGGTGTTACAAGCGTTAGTAAAACTGCCGGGCTTTAAACTTCAGATTGTCACCGCCCGTGACGCCTTTCTGGCCCAGTCGCGCCTGCGGATTGCCCGGTTGGGCCTGGAGCGTCGGGTAAGCGTTCATCACCGGCTCAGCGACGCTCAGTTGGTCAATCTGCTCGACCAAGCCCAAGCCCTGCTCCAGCCATCTCTGTCGGAAGGGTTCGGCCTGACCGGCTTAGAAGCGATGGCGGCCGGTACTCCAGTGCTGGCCAGTGATATCCCGGTTTTCCGGGAAGTCTATGGCCGGGCCGCCACTTACTTTGATCCCAATGACTACCGCAGCTTGGTGACCGCTGTTCAACAGCTAAGCGCTGATCGACAAGTAAAGCTGGCTCGCCGCGGCCGGGCACACGCCCGCAACTTTAGATGGGAAACAATGGCCCGGCGAACCCTAAAAGTATATGAAGACGTTATCTCCCGATCAGGTGACTGAACAACTCGGCAGGCTGAAGGTGGCCCTAGTGTATGACCGGGCCAACACCGCCCACGGTGGTGCTGAGAAAGTGTTGTTAGCTCTCCACCAACTGCTTCCCCAGGCGCCTTTACTGACCAGCGTTTACCATCCCCGGGCCCAGTGGGCCGACCGGTTCCGAGTGGTCACTAGCTGGTTGGACAAAATTCCGGGGGCCAGCAACCGCCACCGGGCACTGGCTTGGGCAATGCCGCTGGCGTTCGAGTCACTTGACTTGAGCGGCTTCCAGGTGGTGGTGTCGGTCACCAGCGCCGAAGCCAAAGGGGTGATCACCAAGCCCGACCAGCTCCACTGCTGTTACCTGCTCTCGCCGCCGCGCTACCTCTACTCCCATCGCGGCGAGCACCTGCGGCACTCACCGTTGTCCCGCCTACCGGGCGGTCGGGCGATTACCGGGGCGGCGCTGTCCTACCTGGAGTGGTGGGACCAAGTTGCCATCCACCGGCCAGACGTGGTGGTACCGATCTCTCGCCGAGTGAACCAGCGCCTGAAGAAGTACTACCCACAACTAGCCCCATCGCGGCGACAACCGGTGATCTACCCGCCGGTGACGGTCCCCACCAACCGCCGACAGCCCCGAGTATCGCTACCCGCCACCTTCGCGCTGGTAGTATCGAGGCTGGTTATGTACAAGCGGCTGGATCTGGCAGTGACTGCTTGTCGGCGACTGAAACTGCCGTTAGTAGTAGTCGGCACTGGTCCGGACAGAACCAGGTTAGAGCGGCTGGCCGACGGTGGAATGACTACTTTTATCAACACCGCCAGCGACCAAGAGGTAGCCTGGCTAATGAGCCGTGCTCAGGCCTTACTGATGCCGGGCGAGGAAGATTTTGGCATCACCGCCTTGGAGGCAGTTGGCCAAGGCACGCCGGTGGTACTCAACCGGCGCAGCGGCGTCAGTGAGCTGCTGAAAGCCGGCGTTCATGGCGAGTTGATCGACCGTGTCGGCGAAAGCACTGTGACGGCGGCTACCAGACGGGCCGTAGCCACCAACTACCAGACTGCTATAATGAGAGCTACTGCTCAAAAGTACAACACCAGTCGGTTCCAAGAGCGTTTCGGCAGGTTGTTACTGGCAGCTTACCACTCAGCGCGTCGTCACCCACCGGAAACTGCGTCAACGTTGCGCAACTACATAAAACTATCTAGTCATGTCAACCGCTGACCACACCTTTGCCCTGATCTTGGCGGGCGGCGGCGGTACCAGGCTTTGGCCCAAGTCGCGCGCCCAAGCTCCCAAGCAGTTCCTCAAACTGACCAGCAGCCAGACCATGATGCAGGTGGCCGCTGACAGGACCAATCAGCTGGTGCCTTGGGAGCGAACCATCGTCATTACCAATCAGCTTTACCTTAAAGAAGTCCGCCGCCAGCTACCGCAAGTTCCCGAGCAAAACATTATTTGCGAGCCGCGCCAGCGGGACACGGCCCTGGCCATGCTGGTGGGAGCGATGTTCGCTCAGCTCAAAGATCCGCAAGCTGTCATTATCAACAGCGCTGCCGACCACGTAGTCACCAATCAAGCAGAGTTCGTCAAAGTGATGCAGTCTGCCGCCGAAGTAGCTACTCAGGAAAGCTGGCTGGTATCAGTCGGCATCACCCCCACTTATCCTTCCACCGGTTTTGGTTACATCCAGATAGGAGCACAGCTCAGCAAGCTAGGCCGCGGTCTACCGCTCTTTAAAGTTGACAGTTTTACTGAAAAGCCTAATCAAGCCACTGCCAGGGCTTTTATCTCGACAGGCAAGTATTTCTGGAACGCCAACATGTACGTTTGGTCGGCGGCCACCTTGATGGCAGCTTTCCAAACACACCTGCCCGAGATGGCAGATCTGGCCGCGGAGTTGCCTGGCCTTAAACCCCGACAGTTCCACCAACAGCTGGACAAGATTTATGACCAAGCGGAAACGATTGCCATCGACTACGCCATCTCTGAAAAAGCAGATAACTTGGTACTCATCCCCGGCGACTTTGGCTGGGACGACGTCGGCGACTGGCAGGTAGTGTACAACTTGAGCGCTAAAGACCCGGCCGGCAACGTCGTCCTCAGCGACAGCGACACCCCCCAAACCCTGATCGTCGAGTCCCACAATAACTTGGTCCACTCTAACAACCGATTGGTAGCTTTGGTAGGGGTCGATGACCTAGTAGTCGTTGATACCGGCGAGATAGTGATGGTCGTTCCCAAACATCGCAGTCAGGACGTCAAGAAACTGGTCCAACGGCTCAAGGAAGATGGTAAAACCGAGTACCTGTGATGTCGTATCAACATCAAAAAAGGTGGTTGGACGTGGTGGTGGCATCGGTGTTAATGGTGGTGTTTCTGCCGTTCTGGATCGTCATCCCCATTTTAATCTACTTTGATTCCGGCTTACCGATTTTTTTCAGCCACAAACGGGTCGGTCTAGGCGGTAAGGAGTTTCGACTGTACAAGTTTCGCTCCATGGTTAAAGACGCCGATGACTTGCTCCACAAAAAGGATGCTAAGCTGCTGGAACAGTTCAAAGCCGGGGACTGGAAAATTGCTAACGATCCCCGGATTACCAAGCTGGGCAAGGTGCTGCGCTCGCTGACGATCGATGAGTTCCCTCAACTGATCAACGTGCTGACCGGCCAGATGAGCATGGTCGGTCCCCGAGCATACGTCAACAAAGAGCTCCAAGAACAAACTCAGAAGTATCCTCATACCAAACCGTTGGTAGCCGACATCCTGTCGATCAAACCGGGCATCACCGGGCCGTGGCAGGTTAACGGCCGCAACGAGATCCCGTTTGATCAGCGCGCTCAAATGGACGCTGAGTACGTCCGCAAACAATCTATCTGGGAAGACATTGTCATCTTGCTCAAAACCCCCCAGGCAATGATCTCTAAATGGTAACCGGCCGCGTTCCTATTCCGCCGAGAGTGAGTTATACTTAAGGCTTATGGTATCCAACAAACAGTTTGCCCAAGACGCTTCCGCCGGTCTAGTCAGTGCGGAGTCGATCGATGACGGTGCCGATGTTCCTACTGCCCACAGTGCTCGGGAGGCAAAGCACGGCCCTCCACCGCTCCAGAGCTCACCGCAGTCTCATGGCCCCGGGCCCACTTATAGCCGCGAACTTGATCAACCGCTTTCGCCGCCGCCCACTCGGCCTAAGCTCTTAGAGCGGGCCCGACAGCGATTGCTACCCGCGCCCAGGCTGCCCAAACTGGGGAGACTTGGCCGGCTGGGGTTTTGGCGGCGGCGGCCGGAGGGCGGACCACCGCGGCGGCCCAAAAAAGTACTGGTAGCCGCGCTAGTGCTGTTGCTGTTGCTGGTCGTCGGCGGTGGAGTGGTCGGAGCCTGGACGTTAACGGTAACCCAGCAGCTGCGCGGCCAAGTCCAGCAGCTGGAGTCGCACGGCAGGGCCAGCTTAGACCAGTTCAAGGTCCAGAACCTGCTCGGGGCAGAGGCCGAGCTCAAGGCCACCCAGGACACCTTGAACGACATCAAACAAACCTACGACCGGTTGGGTTTTTACCGCTGGGTGCCGCTAGCCCGCGACTACTACCTGGATGGGCAGCACGCCATCGCCGCCGGCGAGGCCGGTCTCGAGGCCGGTGTCAAGACCCTAGCGGCGATCACTCCTTACGCCGACGTGCTGGGGTTTAGCGGCGAAGGTAGTTTTGAGGGCGGTACCGCCGAGGACCGGGTGCGGCTGATCATTCAGACACTAGAAAAAGTTACTCCCATTCTCGATGAGATCACCGCCGAGCTGAAAGTGATGGAGGCTCAAGTAGCTCAAGTTGATGAACGCCGCTACCCAGAGAGCTTCCGCGGTCAACCGGTCCGCGCCAAAGTGCTCGGTGTCAAGAACGTTGCCCACCAATCGCTCGAACTGATGACCGAGTTTCGGCCGATCATCGAGCAACTGCCTGACATCGCCGGCGGTACCGGGGAACGGCGCAAGTACTTAGTGTTGTTCCAGAATGACAACGAGCTGCGGCCCACTGGCGGTTTTATGACCGCCTACTCGGTTATTTTTATGGAAGACGGCAAAGTCACCCCTGAAAAATCTGACGATATTTACCAACTGGACCAAAAATTTAATCAGCGCATCGAGATTCCCGAACAACTGGGCCGTTACTTAACTACCGAGCGTTTTTTTAACATCCGCGACATGAACACTTCGCCTGATTTCAAGGTCTCGATGGACCAGTTTTTTGAGAACTACGCTGCCCTGCCGGGCGAACCCGACGACATCGACGGCATCATCGCTGTTGATACCGAAGTACTGACTGACCTGGTCAGGATCGTGGGCCCGGTAGACGTAGCCGGCTTCGGGACTTTCTCTGCCGAGATAGACCAGCGGTGTGACTGTCCGCAAATTATTTACGTGCTGTCCGAGATCATCACCCGGCCAACGCCGTTTATCAGGGAAAACCGCAAGGGCATTATCGGTCCGCTGATGCAAGCTATCCTCCGTCAACTGTATGCTTCGCCGCGGACTTTCATGGCCCCGTTGTTCGAAGCCGGACTGTCACACATTAAGGGCAAACATCTCCAGCTCTACTTTTTCGATGAAGTCAACCAGCAAGCCGCCGAGAACATCAATGCCGCCGGCCGGATGTCACTGGAGCAAAACGCCGATTTCTTGGCGGTCATCAACGCCAACTTAGGCGGCGCCAAGTCTAACTTGTTTACCGAGGCCGAGATGATCCAAGAAGTGTCGTCGCCGGAAAATGGCCGGATAACCAAGACGGTGGAGCTGACCTATCGCAACACCCGTCACGCCGACAACTGCGACCTGGAAGCTGGTCTGCTGTGCCTCAACTCGACACTGCGCGACTGGACCCGGCTGTACGTGCCGCCGCAGAGCCGGTTAGTGTCTGCCCAAGGATTCACCGAAGAGCCCAATACCTATGATGAGAACGGCTTCACGGTAATTGACGGCTTCTTCATTCTTGAACCCAACAGCCAAGCCAAGCTAAGAGTTACTTACACCGTGCCGTACCAAGACAGCGACCAGTATCGGCTGAAGCTGTGGAAACAAGGCGGCATCGACTCGGTGCCGACCATCATTGACGTCAACGGCAACCAGGAAAAAGTACTACTCGACCAAGACCAGTTGTACCAAACGTCGTTTTAACACACTATGACCAAGTCATTCTCCTTGTCGTGCCTTGTCTTGAGCAGAATAAGTGTGGGTGAGACCGATCAGGTAGTCACCACCTTATCTGCCCTCCGCGGCAAACTCAGAGTAGTGGCCAAGGGATCGCGCCAGCTTCACTCCACCAAGCGAGCGGCCCTGGAGCCGGGTAACATCGTCACCGCCCACTGTATCAACACTGCCTCGATGCCGCTGCTCACTCAAGCGCGGCTGACCTCGTCGGCCCGGCAGGCTGCTACTTCGCTGGCGCGACTGCGCCGGTTCCATCAGCTGCTGGAAATTGTTGATCGGCTGTTTGTGGAGGAAGAACTGGAAGCCGAGCTGTACGAGTTTGTGCTCAGTATCCGCCGCCAGCTACTCGAGCCGGCCGGCCGCCATCACCAGGCCCGCCGGCAACTGGAGGAGCTGGTTGTCAGGTTGGGATACCCTTCCCTGGCCCAAACCAGCCACCGCAACGTTAATGAGTACGTTTCACAGCTGACCGGTCGCGGTTTACACAGCTTTGAGTATTTGCTGGTCAAGTGATAGAGTAGGGCACTGACACCGAAGGAGTATGGCAATTCCCAACCAACCCAGCCTGGACACCATTGTGGCGCTGTGCAAACGGCGCGGTTTTGTGTATCCCACTTCCGAGTTGTACGGCGGGCTGACTAGTTCCTATGATTACGGCCCAATGGGAGTAGAGGTGCTGCGGCACATTCGGGAACTGTGGTGGAAACGGTTAGTAACAGACCGGGACGACATGGTCGGCCTTGACTCCCAGATCCTGCTCCATCCTCAAACGTGGGTGGCCTCCGGTCACGTTGAGTCGTTCCACGATCCGCTGGTAGAAGATATCGTTACCCATAAACGCTACCGCGCCGACCACCTGATCGAGGCTTGGCTGGAGGACCAACCCAGTGAAACCGTCGACCGGCTGGTGCCCAACAGCCAAGTTGAGAATCTTAGTCTGGAGCAGATGGCTATTTTGATCAGCGACCACTCTATTCCCAGCCCTGAGGGCCACTCGGTCACCAAGCCCAAACAATTTAACCTGCTGTTCGAGACGGCGATCGGTTCGGTGAGTGACGACAAAACCAGTTTATACCTGCGTGGCGAGACGGCCCAGGGCATTTTCACCAACTTCAAGCAGGTGGTTAACTCTACTCGAGTACGGCTCCCGTTCGGAATCGGTCAGATCGGCCGTTCTTTTCGCAACGAGATCACCACCGGCCAGTTTGTGTTCCGCACCCTGGAGTTTGAGCAGGCCGAGATTGAGTATTTTTTCGACCCGAACGACCGATCGTGGAGACAGCTGTTTGAGAGCTGGCAACAGGTGATCTGGCAGTTCGTGACCGAGACGCTGGGGGTCAGCCCCAAAAATCTGCGCTGGCGGCGCCACACCGACGCGGAGCGCTCCCACTACAGTCAGGAAACCTTTGATCTGGATTACCGTTTTCCGTTTGGCTGGAAAGAGCTGTGGGGACTTGCTTACCGTGGCGACTACGATCTTCGGCAGCATGCTCAAACTTCGGGCCAAGACCTCAGCTACACCTACCCGAACACCAGCCGGTCGCTGTTCCCTCACGTCATCGAGCCGGCTGTCTCAACCAGTCGGTTATTCCTGAGCGTGATGATCGATGCTTACCAGTACGACACCGAGCACCAACGGGTGCTGCTGCAGCTCCATCCCGACCTGGCTCCCTACCGGGTGGCGGTGTTTCCGCTGCTTAAAAACAAACGGCAGCTGGTGGAGCTGGCCCGGCGCGTCTACCGTAGCCTCCAGCCGCAGATGTCAACCACTTGGGACGAGCGAGGCAACATTGGCAAACGCTATCTCTACCAAGACGAGATCGGCACCCCCTACTGCCTGACTATCGATTATCAGTCACTCGATGACGGTACCGTCACCGTTCGCCATCGTGACACTACCGAGCAGGTCAGAGTGAGTATCGATGTGTTGGTAGAGTACCTGTTTCGAAGTAATCCGGAAAGCGGAGTGGACTGGTTGAGGTCGAAGCTCTCGGAGAATAAAGCGGCAGAGTCAAAGTTGACCGGGCCGAACCAGACGGGAGAGAAGCCGACAGCGCGTTGACGAGCGCCACGGACATAGCATACGATGCTAGAATCTTAGACCCAAATGAAAACATTCGTGCTCATCATCCTAGTGGTCATGTTGGCCGGCGCAGCTGGGGCTTTTTTTTTCTTGAAGAACCGGGCCCCTCAATTGAGCGCCGAACAACCGGCTGAAAAACGCCGAGTCGTCGAGCCCGAGAACGACATCGAGCTGGCAGAGCGGCCATACGTCAAAATTGAGCCAGTGGACGGCCGCAACGTTAGTATCAACATCGTAGTCGTTAACAAACCAGCCCGGCAGGTAGAGTACGAACTAGAGTACCAAGCCGGCTCGCTGCTCCAGGGAGCGTTCGGCCTGATCAAGCTTGATACCTTACCGGTTGCCGAACAAATCCTGCTGGGCAGTTGTAGTGCCGGCGGCGCCTGTACTTTTCACCAGGACGTCAGGGGCGGGACGCTGCTGCTGCGCTTTGACGGGGCCGAGCCGTACGTCCTCAAGCAAGATTGGCGCTACATCGACAACGCTACGCGAGACAATCAAGTAAGTTCCCGAGACGCCAAGTTTCAGCTTGACAGTAATGACTTATCCCAACAGCGATACCTGATTGTTTATAACTCGCCCGGCTTGCCCGCTCCGCTGCCTGCCGGCCAGGTTGTGTCGGACCTTTATGCACTGACCAGCAGTGGCAGTCTAAGGGGCCAGGGTGAGCTGACCATCCGTGCCCAAGAGGCGGGAGACTTGACCATCTACGGTTGGGACGGTACTGATTGGCAAGCTTTTGAGACCAGTAGTGACGGCAAGGCGGGCACCGCTCGCGTTGAGCTGGTCGAGCTGTACGCCGTCGGCCGGTCCCAGTAGGGACGCCGGCCGTTCCCTCATCGGGCCACCGGCCCGTTGTATTCTACTTTAAGTTTATGTGGCCTCCTCTTCTTGAAGGAGGTGGTGTTTGGTACTTAAACCCGAACCGAGTTTGGGGTTTACCTGACTACTGTTCGATCGTACACTGTCAGATGGTATTAATTGGTAAATTAACATTCGGAATGTGTTTATAGGCCGATACTATCATACGCTGGAACAGCACAACCGGGTGTCGTTGCCCAAACCATTCCGCAGTCACTGCAAAAGCTGGGTAGTGACCCGAGGACTCGATGGCGGACTGTTCCTGTTCCCAGCCGAAACTTTTGACGATCAACTGGAACACATTCGGGTCCAACCATGGACGAAGCGACGGCACCGCGACCTGGCACGGCTGTTTGCCAACAGCGCCCAACAGGTAGAAGTTGACACCAATGGTCGAGTATTACTGCCCGAGTACTTGACCAAACTAGCCAAACTTCGCAAACAGGTGGTCATCGTCGGAAGTTACAACTATGTGGAGCTTTGGGACCAAGAACTCTACCACCAATATCTTGACCAGCTTGAGCCCCAAGCCGAGTCGGTCGCCGAACAGCTCGGCGCTGAACAGCTCTCAGCAAAGTAATGCCAAGACAAATGAACGTGACCCGGACAACCGCCTCAGCAACCACTCTGGCCGCCATCGGACAGTCCTCAAGGCCCAGGCGGTCGACGGCCTCGATGTCAAGACCGGCCAGTGGTACGTGGACGCTACGCTGGGGGCTGGCGGCCACACCGAAGAGATCCTGCTCAGACAAGGTAGGGTGGTCGGCTTGGATCATGACCAGGCAGCCGTCAGTGACGTTGGCCGGCGGCTCAAGACATACGTCGACAAACATCAACTAGTGCTCGTCAGAGAAAACTTTGCCAAGATGCAAGACATCATCGCCCAGCTGCAAACCAAGCAGGAAGTAGGCCAGATCAGGGGTGTGCTGTTTGACCTGGGCACCAGCAGCGACCAGTTGTTAGACATGGAAAGGGGGTTCTCGTTCGAAAGTGACCAACTACTAGACATGAGAATGGATGACCGGCTGGGAGTGACCGCCGCGGATTTGTTAGCGGTACTGTCTGTCAAACAACTAGCTCAGCTCTTTAGGAAGTACGGCGGCGAAACTCGGAGCAAAGTAGTCGCTCAGCAGATCGTGGACCGTCGTCAAAACGGCCTACCAACTACCACCGGCCGTCAGCTAGCCAATCTCGTTGTCGGTCTGCTGGGCGCGCGCCGGCTGTTGAACATCCACCCGGCCACCAAAATCTTCCAAGCATTGAGAATCGCCGTCAACGACGAGCTCAATAACTTAGAGCAGGCTTTGCCCCAAGCCGTAGCTGTGCTGACTGCGCCGGCCAGGCTAGTGACAATCGCCTTCCACGATGGGGAAGACAAACTGGTCAAACACTTCATGACTGACCAGGCCCGGCATCACGGCGCCCAGTTGCTGACCAAAAAGGTGGTTAAACCGACCGATCAGGAAATACTCAGTAATCCCCGGGCCCGCAGTGCCCGGCTGAGAATACTGGCGGTGTGAGCAGCCAGTACCAATAGAATATCAAACCGAAAAGAAGCATGTTTCGAACAGTATCAGTGGTAAGTATCTACCTGGCAGTGGCAGCTCTGCTAGCAGCCCAAGTGGTAGCCGTGGTGATGAGCGGCAGCATTACCCTGGGCAGCAACCACCAACTGGCTGGCCTACTAAGCGTCAAACGGGAGCTAACCGGGCGCAAGCTGGGACTGCAAGCGGACATCGCCCTAGCCACCTCACTGGGCCAGTTTAACCAAGCTTCGCCCTCAGCTGAGTTTGTCCCCATTTCCCAACCGTTGAGCTTGTCCGGCCAGTCCAGCGTTGCTTTTCGATGAACAGCCAATGAACAGCCGACGCAGTAACTGGGTGATGATCGTCCTCCAACTGGGGTTGGTACTGATCGTCCTGCGCCTGTTTTTCTGGCAAGTAATCAAAAGCGATCAGCTCAAGGCCGTCGCCCAAAACCAGTACAACCAGCAGCAGCAGCTCTCCGGCCAGCGAGGTCGGATCTTTGCTGCCGATGGCCATTTGCTGGTGGGCAATCTGGTTGAGTACCGACTGATCGGTCAGCCCCATCTTTTTTCCGGCCGGCCCGATGAGGTGGTCGACCGGCTGACGGAGCAACTGGGGTCGTTGTTGGCCGAACAGCTCCCAGCCAGTGCCGGCGGCCAGCTGTCAACCGATCAAGCTTGGCGGGACCGTGCCCAGCGAGAGTTGTCCCGAGAGGGGGCTCGCTGGGTACCACTGCTCGATGGTTTAAGCTCGGCAGATCGCGATCGGCTGGCGGCGCTCAACATGAGTGGGATTACTTTTGAGAGCTACAGCGTCCGATCTTACCCGGAAGCATCGATGGCAGCCCAGGTGCTTGGTTTTTTGGGCAACAATGACCAAGGTCGGCCGACCGGCTACTTTGGGGTGGAAGGAGCGCTCGACAGGGAACTGTCCGGTGAGTCCCAAACTGTCAAGCGCTCTATTCTCAACGTGGCCGAGCTGGTCACTCAGTCCAGGCTGGCCGATCAGCTTAACGGCCGAGACGTGACCCTAACTATTCGCCGCGATGTCCAGCGCTTGCTGGAAAGCAAGCTGGCGGCCGGCATCGACCGCTACGGGGCGGCGGCGGGGGAGGCAATCGTGCTCGAGCCGGCCACTGGCCGCATCTTAGGGATGGCCACCCTGCCTGGCTACCATCCAGCCGAGTACCAACAGACCGATCCCGAACTGTTCGGCAACACAGCGGTCAGCGATCTCTACGAGCCAGGCTCCACTTTTAAAGTATTAACACTGGCCGCCGGCTTGGACAGTCAACTGCTGACGCCCGACACCAAATGCCGCCGCTGTGACGCTCCCCGAGTGATCGATAAGTACACCATCCGGACCTGGAACGACGTCTATCACCCCGGTATCACCATGACTGAGGCGCTGGCCAAGTCCGACAACACGGCCATGATTTTCGCCGTGGAGGAAATGGGCGCTCAAACGTTTGCAGAGTACTTGCGCCGTTTCAGGATCGGCCAAGAAGTACTGGCTGATATCCAAGAGGACAGCGACACGCCGCTCCCCAAGTCGTTCGGTCCGGTAGAGCTGGCTACCGCTTCGTTTGGCCAGGGCATAGCCACTACCAGCTTGCAGATGGTCAGGGCCTTCGCGGCCATCGCCAACGGCGGGCTGATGGTCCAACCCAAACTGGTAGACAGCGTTAGCGAGTATGGGTCATCACGGGGCCGGCAAACACCGGTTGT
>Ga0066639_10001809_pt1 | contig 18903 bp, 19 predicted proteins | sample CryGeyCG2114_010_2_FD_59504 | JGI IMG/M metagenome (GOLD analysis project Ga0066639, IMG submission 59504) | Groundwater microbial communities from aquifer - Crystal Geyser CG10_big_fil_rev_8/21/14_0.10 | ecosystem: Environmental > Aquatic > Deep subsurface > Groundwater | place: USA: Utah...
GATTTGGATGTCGAACTTCTAGGACGCGGTTTCGCCTGGCTAGACACCGGCACGGTTGATTCTTTTGTACAAGCAAATGATTTTATTCGAGTCATAGAACAAAGGCAAAATAGCAAAATTGCCGCTCTGGAAGAAATAGCTTACATGAATGGTTGGATAACCCACGACAAACTAGCAGAGATGGCAAAGAAATACAAAAAATCAGAATATGGGCAATATCTTATGAAAATTGCGGAAGAAAAACCGGGAATCAAACAATTCTCCGCTTTAAAAGATTAGATGAAGGCGATCCCAACAAAAATAAAAGAGGTGGTCATAATAGAGTTAGATGTCTTTGGGGACGACCGCGGCTGGTTTACTGAATCTTATAATAAGAAAAAGCTGGCAGAACTCGGCATAACTACAGACTTCGTCCAAGACAATCACTCTTTCAGTAAATCAAGAGGCACACTAAGGGGGTTGCATTTCCAAAATCTTCCCCATCCCCAAGCTAAACTAACCAGGTGCACTAAAGGTGCGGCATTGGACGTCGCAGTAGATTTAAGAAAAAACTCTCCGACCTACAAGCAATGGGTCTCTGTCGAACTTACAGAAAAAAACAAAAAGCAACTTTTTGTACCGCGGGGCTTTGCACATGGATTCATCACTCTGGTTGACAATACCGAATTCCAATACAAGATTGATAACAATTATGATAAAGATTCTGATAGAAGCATCCGCTTTGACGACCCAGAGATTGGGATAGATTGGGGAAATAAAAATCCAATTCTCTCAGAGAAAGACAAAAACGCTCCCCTCTTAAAAGATTCTGATGTTAATTTTTAATATATGAAAATTTTAGTCACAGGCGGAGCGGGTTTTATAGGTTCAAACTTCATCATACACATGATGAATAGATACTCGAATTACGAGATAGTAAACCTGGATAAATTAACCTATGCCGGCAATTTAGAGAACTTGAAAAGCATAGAGGGTGATCCTAGATATACATTTATAAAGGGAGATATTTGCGACAGAAAAACAGTAGAAGGGGCTATGAAGGGATGCGATGCAGTAGTTCATTTTGCAGCTGAATCCCATGTTGACCGATCAATAACGGGGCCGGCAGTATTTATCCAAACTAATGTTATCGGTACCGAAATCCTACTTGAGGTCGCCAAAGAGTTGAACATAAAAAGATTTCACCATGTATCTACAGACGAAGTCTTCGGCACCTTGCCGCTCGATAACAAAGAAGAAAAGTTCAACGAAAATACGCCCTATAACCCCAGATCGCCCTATTCTGCCTCAAAGGCGGGATCAGACCATCTAGTTAGAGCGTATATTGAAACCTATAAATTCCCCGCGACTATATCCAATTGTACGAATAATTATGGTCCATACCAATTCCCAGAAAAAATAATTCCTCTATTTATTACAAATGCTTTCAATAACAAGCCTTTGCCGATTTACGGCCGTGGCAAAGCAGTAAGGGATTATTTATATGTCACAGATCACTGCGTTGCAATCGATCTAATCCTTCATAAAGGCAAGGTTGGCGAAACTTACTGCATCGGCGGTGATTCGGAAAGAAATGGAGTCGAAATAGCCGATACCATATTGAATCTTTTAGAAAAACCAGAAACACTGAAAACTTTCGTAGAAGATCGCAAAGGGCACGATATGCGCTACGCCATGGATCATTCAAAAATCACCGACGAACTAGGTTGGAAGCCTTCGGTAAATTTCGAAGAAGGAATAAAAAAGACCATCGAATGGTATAAAACAAACGAAGCTTGGTGGCAAAAAATTATTTTAAAAAATATATGAAAAAAATATTATTTACCGGCGGAAGCGGACTTCTAGGAAGCGAATTCAAGAAATTAGCGCCTGAGTGGCTATACCCTACCCATAAACAATTTGATGTTACCGACTACAAATCGATGGAAAAGTATATGAAGGATAAAAAAATATCCGCAATAGTTCATGCTGCCGCCTTTATATCCCCCCCGAAAGTAGACAACAATCCCTTGTTAGCTATCGAAACCAACACTATCGGGACTGCCAATGTAGTTAAATTATGCTTAAAGCATAACATAAAAATAATTTACATAAATTCAGATTATGTTTTCAAAGGAGATAAAGGAAATTACAAGGAAGAAGACCCGCTTTATCCGGTAAACAAATACGGGTGGTCAAAATTAGGTGGTGAATGTGCAGTGAGAATGTACGACAATTCTCTTATAATAAGAACAACTTTTGGCCCCAACGAATTTCCTTATGATGGCGCGTTTGTGGACCAATGGACCAGCAGAGAAAAGGTTTCTGTAATAGCAGATCTTATTTTTAGGCTAATTAGGAAAAAGGCTGTGGGTGTGTATAATGTTGGGGGTAAAAGAAAAACTGTTTTTGCCTATTCAAAAAAGGTGAGCCCAGAAAAAAACACAAAAAAGCTTAAAAGGAAAGACATGAATTTCATCATACCAAAAGACACTTCTCTTGATTGTAGTAAGCAAAATAAATTACTAAAGGTAAAAATAAAATAAAAATGAAAATTTTAATTGGCGGAGGTGCTGGATACATAGGTTCGAGATTAATACCGGAATTACTCGCACTTGGGCACGAAGTATGCGTAATAGATCTCCTATGGTTCGGCAACCACTTGCCAAAAAAGGTAAAAATAATAAAAAAAGACCTTTTCGATATCTCTGCAAAAGATATGATGGGGTATGAACAATTTATTTTCCTAGCGGGATTGTCTAACGATCCAATGGCAGAATACGATCCGGCAAAAAACTTTATTTACAACGGAGCGTTACCTTCATATCTAGCCTATGAAGCTAAAAAGGCTAAAATTAAAAGATTTATTTATGCTTCTTCTTGTTCTGTATATGGTTATACTAAAGACAAACTATTCGACGAGAAAGCACCGACCATTTGCGACTATCCTTACGGCATATCTAAACTTCAGGGTGAACGTGGGGTACTGCAAATGCAAGATAAAAATTTCTCGGTAATAACCCTGCGCAAAGGCACAGTTTCTGGGTGGAGTCCCCGCATGCGATTTGATTTACTTGTAAATACCATGTTCAAAGCGATAATGACCGAAGGCAAAATAACCATAAATAATCCCGCGATTTGGAGGCCGGTGCTTGATATCAGGGATGCCGTATCGGCATACGTAAAAGCAGTACAGGCAAAGCGTTCAATCAGCGGAGTATTTAATTTAGCTTCCGGTAATTATACCGTGGGGCAAGTGGCAGACATCATTAAACCCGAGATGGAAAAATTGCTAAATAAGAAAGTAGTATTAGAGTTAAAAGGCATGAAAGATTTCAGAAATTATAAAGTAAGCACAAAAAAAGCAGAGAGTATTCTCGGCTACAGTCCTAAATACGACATAATAGATATTGTAAAAGATATTGCCAAACACTTGAAAGAATACAAAGATTTTTCAAATGACAGCTATTATAATATCAAAATTTTTAAGCATATAGATATAATTAAAGACCATGGAGCAAAGCTCAATTATAAAAAGTCATGAAGAGAAGAGAGTCGAGCTTGAGAAAGCAATCCGAACTTTTTTCGATTATTTACGGGTTGAAGACAAATTAGAAAAATCAGATGCGATTTTTATACTTGGCGGTTCAACTATCGCGCCGGCAGAAAAAGCTGCTGAATTGTACAAGCAAGGATATGCTAAATATATAGTGGCTCTTGCTAAAAGAGGCACATTCAGTAACCCAGAGTGGCAAGTAGACGAACATCAAAAATATAGAGAAGTATTAGAGGGGCTGGGCGTACCGTCTGAAGCCATACTAACAGAGAGTATCGGCACAAACACAAAAATAGAGGCGCAAGAGGCAATCCCCTTCTTGAAAAAGAAAGGAATTGATCCTAAGCAAATGATCTTAGTATCGCGCCCTATTCATCAGCGCAGGGCTTGGGGTACTTTCCAAGCGCAACATCCGGATATTAAATATATAAACTGTCCTGCCGATGAGCCTTTGGATATAAACGATTTAGATACCAGAAAGCGCCTAGTAGCTGAAGCTGAAAGAATATTGAAATATGCAAAAAAGGGAGACGTGCAGAGACAAGAAATTCCACATGCTACATTGCGAGCAGCTGCCATAATTAGAATGGACCTAAAAGCTACTGGGGAATACAAAGGAAAGTAGATATTATAATTTTTCACGCTAAGAAGAATTTATACAAGCTAATTAGAAGTTATCTTGTCTCTGAATTTCATTATTGGCAGTTCGTAGTATCTATAGAGGACAAGTGAAAAGGCTGTCGATAAAAATAGCGCTAAAAATCCCAGTAAAATAGATGCAGCTAAGCTAGAAACATCTAGAATATTCACAATTATCAAAAATATCTGTAAGTGTACTAGGTATAGCGCGTAGCTTATGAGGCTAGTCGTGGTTACATATTTTAAAAATACTTTTTTAATATTTACCTTCTCTAGGGAGATCATAAAAAATCCGCAGCACAGAGACAAGATTGGGAAGAAAAATACCCGAGCAAAAAATGAATTATCCAAATATTGGTGAGTGGTAAAAGCCAAGTAGCATTCTATGAAAAACAAAGACATCAGGGAAAGAATTAAGAGTATCTTCCGATTCTTTATTAGAAAATTATAAAAATCTAAATAATAGTATCTAATCCCAGCAAATAAAACACCCACAGTAATGCTGTCTAATCTAAAAAATATTTGCTTCCGTATACCATAATCAAAATTGGGATTAAAATTTAGGGTATATATTATTCTGCCTAAAACCGAAAACACTATGATAGATGCACAGGTACCCATAAATGCTTTAGCTTTATTTCCCTTATGTAAATAAAAAACTAAAAATAGGAAAAATGGTACAAGTAAGTAAAACCATTCTTCAATAGATAAAGACCATGAAACAGGATTAAAATCCAAAGCATTAGGAAAAAAGTTCTGTATAAAAACTAAATTTTGCCAATAAAAATGATTTGCATATGGTGCGAACAATAACAACACTACGACTAGCATATAAAGCGGTATTGTCCTAAACCATCTTCTAACATAAAAATTAAAAAGGGATCTGATTGAATTCTCCTCTATAACCTTTTTTATTACAATCCTCCCAATCAAATACCCGCTTAAAACAAAAAAAATCTCTACTCCGAAAATCCCTAGCGGATAGCTAAAGACACTACCAAAAACACCTGCAATAAAATTATTTTTTAAGACAGGAACTAAGAAAACCCCTATTAAGTGCGCAAGTAGCACACAGATTATAGCGATAGCCCTAACTAAATCCAAGCCGTGTATTCTTTCTTTTTTTGCTTCGGGAATCACTTGCTATATAGGATTAATTATTTCTATGCCCCATAGAATATTTTACTTTCTTCTTCTGATAGGGGGAAATTGTAAAGACTCTTGTCGTTATGCAAGACATCTACCCTGCCTAGCAGGGGCCTAAACTTATACCGCGCATATTGGACTTCGGAAAAACCGGGGTACCACCCGACCGTCCCGCCAAAATAAAGGACTATTGCTGTCAAAATAGCATCTTCAGGCAAACCGCCGTCCCATTGTTTTTGGATATAAGGCGCCAATTCATCGACCGCATTTGATAGTTTATTTTCGTCAGAGAAATGTTCAACGAAAAATGCTCGATTCATCAAAGCGCCTCCCCAGCCGACAAAATACATGTTGTCAATGTATCTGGGAATAGAATTATTGCGGCGCTTTAAAAGCGAAGTGACTCCCCCGCCAGAATAATGGTGATTAGACTTAATGCAATTCCAATCAAATTTTAAGTTTTTGATCTTGCCGAAAACCTTGGTATCATCTTCCAGCAACATTAGAAAATCTTCTGTGGAATTCTGCGCAGCAAATAAAACTTTTTTTAAATATGATAAAACTTGCTCTTTTGATAAAAAGAAAAGGGTGCCATTGCTTCCAGTCTTTTCAGTCAGATATTCATACTTGCAATTAAAATGGCGCGCGATATGGCTCATGTCATCACCGACATCGCAAAATAAATGGACTGTACTAGTAGGGTACACCTTACGAAAAGAATCGAGTACTGAAATGACGCATTTGGGCCGTTTATAACACTGATAAAAAGCGCAAATTGACGGCTCTTTATAAACTTTTTTATTTGACCGCAGGTAATCAAATACCGCAAAAAAGCGCAAAAAGGCGCTTTCTTGCCTAAATCTTATCCCCTTTAAAATTTTCTTCAATAAACTCATAACCTAAAAACTTGACAGATTATAACAAATAAACAACCTGACATAAAGAAAACTAAAACTCTATTATATGAGCTAAAATTGTGTTATTATGGCCCAATAACATTAAATTAAACAATAATTTATGGACTTAGTAAGTATTTGCATACCTACATACGAAGCGCACGGCAAAGCCAGAGACTTGCTTGCCCGAAATTTCGACATGTTAAAAAAGCAAACCTATAAAAACTTTGAAGTTATTATATCCGACAACTCTAAAGATTACGCGATCAAAGATTTCTGCGAAGACCCAAAATATAAATCCTTAAATATAAAATATTCAAGAAATTCAAGAATAGGTCTGGCGCCCAACACGAATGAAGCTATGAAAAAAGCTTCTGGAAAATTGATAAAAATATTATTTATGGATGACTGTTTTGCCGACGAGAATTCACTGCAAGACATAGTGAATAACATCAAAGGATACTGGTTAGTTACTGGCTGCGGACACAATATGGGCGATGACAAAATCAGCAATACACACTTCCCCTCTTACAATAAAAATATGCATTTAGGAAAAAATACAATTGGCTCGCCATCTGTCCTAACTATTAAAAATGAAAATATAATCTTTTTTGATGAGAATTTATCTTGGGTGGTTGATTGCGACTACTATAAGAGACTCTATGATAAATATGGTGAACCAGACATCTTAAATAAGGTAAATATCATTATGGGTATTGGGAAACATCAAACTACTAATCACTTAGAAAACAAGGTGAAACAAAAAGAATATTCATATATCGAAAATAAATTTACAGGCAAAACAAGCTATAAAAATAAATTACTAAGGCTGTTAAAATTGTGGTAAGATTTTTTAATATATGGGAAAAGAAATGAAAATTCTAATTACTGGCGGTACGGGTCGACTAGGGGCCGAACTCAAGAAACATCTTCCCGGCCATTATGTTGGCAGCAAAGAGCTAGATTTCACCAAAAAAATCACCAAGGGTGATTATGACTTAATTTTACACATGGGCGCATATACAAACGTAAGAAAAGCTGAGTTTGAGGATAAAGAAAAATGTTTTATGGTAAATGTATATGGCACATTCAACCTTGTTCAAACATACAAAGATACGCCGTTTATATTTATATCAAGCGAATCCGCAAAAAACCCACCGTTTAGCGTATACTCTCTGTCAAAAAAACTGGGTGAAGAAATTGTAAAAACACATCCTCATCATATTATCCTTAGAACACTTTTCAAACCCAACCCCTTCCCTTTCGACAAGGCATACGTAGATCAATATACCCAAGGCGACTATGTCGATGTCATTGCTAAACTGTTAGCAGAAAAAGTAAAAAAGTGGGATAGAAAAAAAAGCGCCCTGGAATATCTAGGCACGGGCAGAAAAACCATATTTGAACTTGCCAAAAGAACCCGCCCAGATGTTCTACCAAACCACGTTGATGATTATGTAAGAGAGGCAGGAGTGGCCATACCTAAGGAATATGAATAAATTAAAACTGCCCAATGTAACATTGTGTGCGTTTGGGTCAGAAAAATATAAAAATCAGCATCAAAAAATGCTGGATTACAGCTCGAAAAATATTGAATTTGGAGCCGTAAAAAATATTGTCGTAAACACAAATACAATAGATGAATGGAACAAAGCGGTGGTGTTTGATTTGGGAGATCATATTGAAACCGATTATGCTCTGCTGGTGCATGCAGACGGTGGAGTGGGCGAGCCGAAACTATGGCGCGACGAGTGGCTTAAATACGACTACATCGGCTCGCCATTTCCAATGCCCAGTGACAATTTCTCGTTCAGAGATATTGACGGGAAAATTCAGCGAGTGGGTAATAGTGTTTCCTTGAGATCTAAGAAACTCATGCAATTACCCAAAAAACTGGGCATGGAATGGAAACCTTTTCATGGCTACTATCACGAAGATGGGTACATCTGCGTAAATATGCGGCATGTATTCGAACAGCACGGATGCAAGTTTGCTCCATTCGAAGAAGCTATTCTGTTTGGCAGAGAGCATCCTCTACCTGAAAACAGGGGTATAAAAACTTTCGTTTATCATAAAACAATGGGTGAAAATGCCTGTTACCCTAATTTTGAAAAAGATAATATGCTTGTCACCGAGATATATAACGGCCAGGGCCTAGGTAATCAATTGGCATGTTATGTAACCACTAGATCAATCGCTCTTGATAAAAGTTATGATTTTGGCATAATGCATCCCGAAAAATTTAAATGCTTGGATTTTATGAATCTTGATTTTGGTAAAAAAGTTATAGGAGGGCGAGGTCCTGAAGGCGGTCCGCCTAAAAAATTACCAGAAGGCATAAAGTATTATTACAAAGAACGGGCGCTAATTCATCCTATAAACGGCTCGGATATCAGACTATACGACCAAAAACTAGTAAATGTATTTCCGAATACAAAAATCGACGGTTATATGCAAGATGAAAAATATTTCGAACATAGAAAAAAAGAAATTCGCGAGTGGCTCAAAATAAAACCAGAATACGAATGTCATGACTATGCAAGTGATGATATTTGCATAATCAATTTCAGGGGCGGAGAGTATGTGCGCCACAGAGACTTATATTTAACCCAAAAATACTGGCAAGACGCGGTGGTCAATATGTTAGAAATAAATAAAAATTTCAAATTCGTGGTTATTACCGACGATATCTATGAGGCAAAGAAATTCTTCCCGGATTACGAAGTACTTCATTTTAATATCGCAAAAGACTATGCGATAGTGAAGAATGCACATTATCTAATACTTTCCAATTCCAGCTTTGGCTGGTTCCCCGCTTGGCTATCTACCAACTTAAAATACTGCATTGCGCCCAAATATTGGGCGCGGCATAATGTCTCAGACGGCTACTGGAGCTGCGGATACAACATAACTAAGGGCTGGATGTATCAGGATAGAGATGGAAAATTGAGTGATTACGATACATGCTTAAAAGAATTCGAGCAATATCAGAAACAACACCCAGATTACTTTATTGCCAAAAATAATGAAATTAAGGACTACAAAAAATTTGACCCTATTTTCTTTTTAAAGAGAGAAGTGGGTAAATTACTATCTCACAGAACCAAAAACTTTATTTTCAGATTTATCAGAATTAAAAAATAATTAAAAATCTATATGAAGATCAAAAGTAATTTTTTAATAATTTCCAACTACAAAAATGATATTTCTTGGGTGCCAGAATGCACAAATGATTATTTAATCTACAACAAAAGCGAAGAAGCTAACATACCAGATAATATAGACCCTAAAAAAGTAATCAAAAGCAAAAACGTGGGATACAATTTCTATGATTATTTCACTTTTATCATAAATAATTACGATAATTTGCCTGAAAATATAATTTTTGTAAAAGGAAATGTTTTCCCCAGGCATGTAACCCAAAATTACTTTGAAAAAGTAATGAATAATTCTTACTTCACAGCTATTGAAGATTGCAGAACCTATACGCCCAAATTTCCTATTTCTTTTATATCGGGAGATGGCGGATTCAATGAGATTAACAATAGCTGGTATTTAAACCATTTTGAAACTAGATATTTCAATGATTACAACGATTTTCTAAAATTTGTTTACAAAAATCCACTTATACCAAAATATGTTCGATTCGCTCCCGGTGGCAACTACATAGTGCCCAAAAGCCAAATCATGAAATTACCCAAAGTCGTCTACGAGAACCTTAAACTCCTAATATCCTACTGCCAGCTTCCTGGAGAAACACATATAATCGAAAGATCTATATATACGTTATGGAATAGTAATTTCGAATTAAATCCTGAAATTCTAAAACCCCTCGACGTAAATTCTGTAAAAACAAGAAAGCCTAATAGAAATATATTGAAAAAAATATCCTCTCATGCCCTATATAAACTTATAGGCCTGTTATCAAAGCTAATTTAATTATGAAAAGAATCATAAATAAAATAAAAGATTTAATCTTATTGCGGATAAATAATTTATTATCCACTACCCAGAAATCATTATCCGAATCTGAAAAAGAAAAAATTTTAGAATATAGAAAGAGAATAAAAATTTACGACATTTTCACTTATAACGGTGAAGCTGATGTTTTAGAAATTCATTTGAATATATTAAAAGACGCGGTAGATCAATTTATAATCGTAGAAGCGCCCACCACCTTTTCAGGTTTAAACAAACCCTTATATTTTCAAACCCAAAAAGAACGTTTCGCACCATTTTTAAATAAGATTAAATACTTCGTAATAGACGACTATCCTAACGACAAAGAGTTATGCGATTTGGCAGACTCAAGCTCGAATGTACCAATGGGCGGTCCCGAGCATTGGCGAAGAGAATTTTACCAAAAAGAAAGTATTAAGAAAGCATTGGTAGATTTACAAGATAATGACATTTGCTTTATTGGCGATGTAGATGAGATATGGAACCCGAAAACTTTAATCGATTATACAAAAAATGATGTTTTTAAATTAAAACAAGAAGTTTATACCTATTTTCTAAATAACAAATCAAATGAACCTTGGGCTGGCACAATAGCAACAAAGTATAAAAATATAAAAAATAATTGTCTAAATCATCTGCGCACCACGAGCAAGACAAGATATGTCTATGTTAAAAATGGCGGCTGGCATTTTACTAATATGGGAGGGATAGATGAAATACGAAGAAAATTAAATGATTCGTATACAAAGGAGAGTTATAATACAAGTGAAGTTCAGGAAGATTTAAAAAAACGTTTCGGGGAAAAAGATTATATCGGCAGGCAATTTAAATTCACAATAGATGAAAAAAATTTGCCGAAATATGTTTTAGAAAACAAAGATAAATACAAAAAACTGTTTAAGTAACATTTATGAATAAAAAAATACTTATCACAGGGGCAACAGGATATGTCGGGAAACATCTCACAGAATCCTTTATCAAAAAAGAATATGAAATATACATATTAAGTAGAAAAGAATCTGCTGGTTTCCTAAACCAAAAAAACATCAAGGTTATCATCGGTGATATTGCCAGCCCCATCATGTTGCCTGAAGGGATAGACACTATCTATCATTGTGCCGGGGTTATTAACGAGCCCAAAGAGATGGAAAAGGTAAATGTATTAGGTACGCAAAATATTGTCGAAGCCGCTATAAAAAATAACTGCAAACTAATTCATCTCTCAAGCGCCGGGATTGCCGGAGCAACAAAAGAAACCACAATCGATGAAAATACTGTTTGTCATCCAAACAATGCATACGAAAAATCAAAATACAAAGCTGAGCAAATCGTTTTAGACGGCGTAAAAAAAGGATTGAAAGCCCATATTTTAAGGCCAACTAGTATTTTTGGTATGGGCCAAAACACCCAAAGAGATAGTTTCTTGCAATTAGCAAAAAGTATGAGGACTGGCCTATACAAAAACATAGGAGATGGTATTTATAATATTGTTCATATTGATGAAGTTGTAAAAGCTGTAAAATTGCTAGATGAAACAAATATACCTTTTGGCGGCGTTTATATAATAAACAACACCATAAAATATAAAGATATGGATGTCTTAGTGAAAGGTTTACAACCCATCGTTAAAAAACCAGCCCAACAAATTCCATACTTCATTGCATTTCTGGCAACGATATTTTTAACTGTTATTTATTTTATTTTAAACAAGAAAAATCCTTTAACGTTTTCACGACTAAGAGCCCTAACTAATAAAAAAGTTTACTCGCAAGATAAAATTGAAAAAACTCTAGAGTTTAAAAACAGCGTTCCACTACCGGAATATATAAAGAACGTCTGCACGGAATATATAAATCTCGGGTTAATGCCCTAGTTATATTTTCTTATGCAATCTTAAGAATAAACCTTTAATTCTCGTGGGCATTAGGTTAAAAACCGGATAAAAGAAAATTTTAAGCCATCCTAAAACAACAGCAGGCAGGACGTTAGGATAAAAATCTTTATGTTCTTTTATAAAAAAAAGGTTCTGCTTTAAACGTATAAATTTATCTTGGGAATTGTAACCCTTTGAGCTAAAACGATATTTAACAGAATATTCTTGCAGATTTGCAAATTTACCTATCCTGCCTAGGCGTAACCACAGATCGTGATCCTCAGACATTTTCTCTACGGTATAACCGCCAATATCTTTTACCGCTTTTGCTCTATATATTACGCTAGAATGAATAAAGGGGTTCGCGCGTAAAATTTTATTTCGAATTTGGTTATCCGTCTCCGGCATTAGGTATCGGGCTATTTCTTTTTGACTCTCGTCTACAATGACGACCCCTGTCCCGACCAGAACATAGTCCTGGTTCTTTTCAAGAAATTCAATTTGTTTCTTTAGCTTATTTTTATCAAGCCATTCATCATCTTGATCTATCTCAGCAATATATTCGTTTTGCACCATATCTAAAGCCAGATTGCGAGTTCTCTGAACCCCTAAATTACTCTGGTTTTTGAAATATTTTATCCGGCTATCTTGATTCGTAAAAGGTATAACTATATCTTCAGTATCGTCAGTTGAGCAATCATTTATCACCAACATTTCCCAATTTACGTAAGACTGGGCCAAAACGCTATTTATAGCCCTTTTTATAGTACTCGCGCCATTATATGCCGGCAAAATAATAGAAATAGGTATAGTGCTCATAATCTAATAGACAGGGCTAATATTACCCAAAATGGATATAACTGCAAGCTGTCATTGAAAAACATGGAAAACAATAAGGCGCAAAGTATGCCTATTAATGCTAAAACAGCAGGATTAAAATATAGCTTTATTTTTTTCTTTAAATTATTAAAAATAAAATATAAAATATAAAGAAAACTAAATAATCCCAATAGTCCACCCCATAACCAAATCTCAATGTAAGTGTTATGGGGACCTATTACATGCTTCCCATATTTATAAGGAATATTCATGTGCGTATTGGGGCCAAACCCAATAGGATTTCTTATTGTTTCATATAAATACATCGGCCAAAATTGCAAACGTGTCTCATTATTGAAATCATTAAAAGACATCTTACCATTTTCCTGAATAAATAATGTATGCAGTAGATCATATTGATGGCCATAGGGAGTAACAAAAAATCCCACAAAAAATATGCCAAATAAAATCAATCCACTGTAAAATAATTTTTTCCAATCAAAATTTATCAAGGAGAATATCAACCAGATAATTAATGCTGAAAGCAGAACCGCAACTAATGCCGCTCTAGCAGAAGTCCAAAACAATAAAGCGACCAATGCCGAAGAAACGAAAAAATAGGCTACTTTTAGCCATTTGTTTTTTGACTCAAAAAAAGTATGCGCAATAAAAAACATGGCGGGAATAAGCAGTGTTTTTGAAATAATATTTGGATTATAAGTCAAACCAAGAAAAGTGGTGTCATTCTGCAAGTGAAAATAATGGGCTAATTCAGGAAATAATACAAAAATTATATAGAGGGCAGGAAGTAATAACGCATATAGATACTTTTTAAAATATTTCTCATCATTCTGCGTATAAAACAAAGTCAATAAAAAAATTCCAAGTCCTATTATAAAACCGCCAAATTCTAAAACATTATTTCGAGTAAATGGTACATCTTTTACAGTAACTGCAAAAAACCATCCCACTAATACAGAAAGGACCAGAAGAAATATTGCCACTAAAATATTTTTAGGCACTGCAAGAAAAAATTCTTTTATTTTGTTAGTTTTTATTAAATAAACAAAAGTAAAAATACACAAAAAAACAAAAATTATTTCGAACGGGTTCGGTAAAGAATGCGTTAAACTCCCCTTTCTATAGATTAAAGAGATTAAAGCCAGTAGCACTAAAACTTTGTTGAAATCCAGCAGGGTTACATTTTTGATTTTATTCGCAATTTCTTTCATGGTTCATTTTATTCACCATGACCCTGAATTTGTATCGAAGGGTCACATTCTTAGCCAGTCATCTGGAATTAAATCTTTGTTATCAATTTTCTTATTTGTAAACAAATTTTTGGGCGCCACGACTATCTTGTCTGGATTCTTAGCAAGCCATGCCCCCCACCAAGAAAATGTGCTATTAGGTATAATAAAATACTTACACTTACTCATTAAAAACATATCCCCCTCTCCCTTTTTGCCGGCATATTCGCGCCCGATGAAAAAGGTGGGCATGCCGAAATTTATATTTTGCCTGCACCAGTCTATGTCGTCAGAAAAAACAAATATTTTATCTATGGTGCCCGCTTTTTTAATGTGCTCTATTCCCCTGTTGTAATAACTCATATCGTACTTTTCATGAAACGAACCTCCGCCATGCATGCGCCTTAAATGCACGCACAATGAATTAGTGTTCTCTATCTCCTCGGCAAGCTTTTTAAACGGTTCTGAAAGCTCATAATTTAAAGTAAAATCCTTGCGGATAGTATCAGCAATATTAAGAAAATACTTCTCGCTTTGCCAAAATCCTTCTAAATAAGCATTGGAGCCGAGCTGTAATATTCGCTCGTCAAAATAAAACTTCTTTTCCCAACCGGGTAGGAACGCTAATTTGCGCAATACGGCATCAATAACGAGCATTGACCGTCCCCATAAAATGGGCCTATTCCAGAACGAGATCTCGCTGGGTTTAGCTATTTCCGCTTGTATATTAAAAACATCTAAATCAAAACTCCTAAAAGAAAAGTTCGGTCGCAGGAAATGCGGCATTTTTATTCTATGGTCGAGGAATGTTGTATCTAGTTTTAGTGGCACACCGTGTTTTACGGACAATGCCCTGCCAACAGCATACTGAAACATCTGATTCCCCATACCTCCCGCAAGTCTTACTACTATCATGATTGCTTATCTATCCTATCTTTTAATTGCCCATCGATATACTCTGGTAAGCGTAGTGGCTCGATTTCTATACCAGATCTTTCTTGTATCAACTTAACGAAAACTTGTTCTATTTTATGCCCAGTATCTTTCATCACCTCTATGTATGTACGTCCATTAAAAACATATTTGCTTTCCTCTCTAAGTTTTTGTAGGGTCGGGTTATTTTTATCTTTTTCAACTCTTGCGTCTATTTCGTTAATTGTTCCATCTGTGGGTATCACCCATCCGGCCCCCTGAGTATAATTGTCAACATAATGCATAACTAAAAATGCAAGATCGGCGTCTGATAGATTTTTGATATTTTTATTGAGCAATGCTTCGGCCTGCACCAAAGAATCATGTCCCACAGATTCTGTCAGCTCAGCTACGCTTTTACTAAAACCAGCTTTAGTTATTTCGCTCTGAGACCAACCAGAAACATCCTCCCGATACTGTTCCCAAGTTATTCCCCCCTCTGGGGTTTTCAATTCTTTCTCTCTTCTTTTTGAAAAATCGTGCAAAGCGGCAGCATACATGATATTTTTCTTTGTATCTTCTGTTAATTTCAAAAGATCTGATAATGTCTCAACGCGTGCGGTTACCACCAAACAATGCTCAGACACATTACCCCAATCACGTTTATCTCCTTCCCAAAGGCGCCCTTGACCTTTATGCATTTCAAAAGCACTTTTAAGACTTTTAGCTAGATTGTCAAAATACTTCGTTTTTTTTATTCCATTCGCGATTTTTTCCTTTAGGAATTTTCTTTCATTTTCCATATCAAAAGTTAAGATTGTTTACTTACCTGCTGATTTATCCACTCATATGTTTTCCTAACCCCATCCACCAGCGAAGCACTGGGCGCCCAGCCGAGTTTTTCTTTTACTAGCTTATTATCAGAATTCCTGCCGCGCACACCAAGTGGCCCGGGTATGTGCTTTATTGATACTTTTTTATTTGCTACTCCAGCCACAATTTCTGCAAACTGGTTCATGCTGACCATCTCGTCCGACCCAATATTCACCGGCCCAATAAAGTCAGATTTCATTAATCTGCTTATCCCCTCTAAGCATTCATCTATGTAAAGAAAAGATCTGGTTTGTTTGCCATCTCCCCACATCTCTATCTCTCCCCCATCTTTAGCCATTGCTATTTTCCTGCAAAACGCAGCCGGAGCCTTTTCTCTGCCGCCAGTCCAAGCACCCTCTGGGCCAAATATATTGTGAAATCGGGCAATACGCACGTTTAAGCCATAATTCCTATGATAAGACAAATAAAGGCGCTCGCTGAAAAGTTTCTCCCAGCCATATTCCGAATCTGGTTGGGCGGGGTAAGCCGAAGCCTCTGCGCAATTCGGGTTATCAGGATCTTCTTGATTATAAGCTGGGTAAATACAAGCCGAAGACGAATAAAATATCTTCCCCACTTTATGCTTATTGGCCAAGTCTGCCATGTTTAGATTAATCGTAGCTGAGTTATGCATCACATCCGCATCATGCTCTCCGGTAAAAATATAACCTGCGCCACCCATATCTGCTGCTAATTGGTACACCTCATCGAATGGCTGATCAAGAACACTCTTACACACTGCCTGGTCGCGCAAATCACCGATAATAAATTCATCAGCTTCGGTCGGGCTAAACTCCGGATACTTTAGATCTGCTCCCCTCACCCAATAACCCTCATTTTTTAATTTCTTTACTAAATGACTACCGATAAAACCTCCAGCACCACATACTAATGCTTTTTTCTCTTTCATAATTAGACGTTATTATATGCCTTTAATTCTCTAATGCCTTCCTCTAGAATAACACGAGGCTCCCAATTTAGAAACTTTTTAGCCTTACCTATATTGGCCTGTATATTGCGAATCTCGGTGCGCGAAGGCATATAAGAAACATCCCCGCCTATCAGTTTGGCTATATGATTTACCGAATATTGTTGGGAACTGCCTATGTTTATTGCCTCACCACCGCCCACCCCGCCACTTTCCATAGCTAAAATATTCGCCCTGACTACATCCTTAACATTTACAAAATCACGAGTTTGTTCCCCATCACCTGTTACAGATAGAGGCATGCCTTTTTTATTAAGTTCTATAAACTTCGGGATTACAGAAGCATAAGCTCCATCGACACCCTGTCTCGGGCCATAAACATTGAAATACCGCAGAGAAACAGTCTCTAGATTGTAAATTTGGGCATAGAGCCTCATGTATATCTCGCTTATACATTTCTGCGCACCATATGGAGAAAGTGGATTAGCGGGCATATCTTCGGCAATGGGCAATTTTTCTTGATCGCCATATACAGCGCAAGAAGAGGCAAAAATAACTCTTTTTACCTTATTTACTCGGGAAGCTTCTAATACGTTTAGAGTTCCTGTCGCGTTTACTTCATTTGTTTCGATTGGGTTATCTATTGAATACTGCACTTGGGGCAAGGCAGCATGATGAAACACATATTTCGCATCTTTAAATATCGGAATTAATTTATCCTTATCGCGAATATCTACCATATGCAACGTGGCTTTGGGATTAATATTCTCCTTTTGGCCCGACGAAAAATTATCCATAACATGGACCTCATAACCATCTTGGACAAGCTGGTCTACAATATGCGAGCCGATAAACCCCGCGCCCCCTGTAATAATAACTTTTTCCACAGCCTGATTATAACACCTTATTTATTAAAATTAATATTCGGCCAAATATTGTTTTTTTGAATAAACAAAATAATATTATCGAGCGTAGCGCTATCGACATATTTATTTTCTTTTAATCTTTTGGCCACTCGAAAAAAATTGTCCTTGTCTTTTACTTGATAGAAATGCTTAATAAATGAAACATAAATCGCCTCTGGGCCATTCCCCTCTTGATCAAAATATTTGGGGTATCTGCCAAAAATACTTTCAAAAATATTTAGAGAATCTGTATATTTATCTTGGTATAGATAACTCAAAGCCAGCCCGTAATTAAAATCAGGTCTCTTAGGTGAAATTGAAATAAGTTGTTTGAAGTAATCTTGACCATTTTGAATAAATTGAGCATTGTCAGAAGAATTACCGACAACCACATAAGAAAAAGCAAGGAAATTCAAGAATTGGATATCTCCGGACATCATGCGCGCATACTCCTCTGCCCTTTCAAAAGAAATCTCAGATAATTTTACTATAGAATCACTGTCGTTTTTGTAACTGCTTGATACAAGCGATAGAAGATCACGTCTGATTACCATTTGCGCCGTAGTGAATGGTTCAAACACATCATTAATATTTTCTAGCATAACTTGCGCATCATTTTTTGATTTCAGAGAATTATATTCTCGCATTTGTAAATATGCGGGTAGGTCATTTTTAAAATATGCAAAACCTAAGAATGCCACCAAGACCACAAAAAAACTAGCAAAGTAATAGACAGAGATATCTCGTCCCCCATCTTGTCTTTGCTCATATCCTATTTCTTTTTGGTTGCCATAAATCAAATCAAAATATAAAACAAAAGCGAGTATGGCGAAAAACGGGATATAAGTAGTAATTTGGTCAAATATAAATAATAAATTCACTCCCGACGCCACCATAAACAAAGCGATACCGACACGCCAGAGGGGATTTTCCTTCGTTTTCCAGACATAATAGAAAAGAAAGAAATATATAGATAAATAAGAAATTAACCCCAAAATACCTGTCATTACTAATAAATCCAGCAATTTATTATGGGCTCGATCAAACCACCCAACTTCGAAATCAAATTGCCTGGCATCAAAATACTTGTCATAAGCAATACTAAAGTTCTCCGGCCCCCAACCTATCAAAAGTTTCTTTAAGCCATTTTCTGTCGGATTAACAGCT
>Ga0066639_10001812_pt1 | contig 18875 bp, 16 predicted proteins | sample CryGeyCG2114_010_2_FD_59504 | JGI IMG/M metagenome (GOLD analysis project Ga0066639, IMG submission 59504) | Groundwater microbial communities from aquifer - Crystal Geyser CG10_big_fil_rev_8/21/14_0.10 | ecosystem: Environmental > Aquatic > Deep subsurface > Groundwater | place: USA: Utah...
CATGAAGAGTCACAATTGAATTGTCTCCAATCATGTCAGAGTTCACGGTTTTCTCGTCAATAATAGTTAATTGAGTTTCGGGCTCCTCTGTTAAAAATCCTTCTTCAATAATAAAGTCAGCATAAACAGATTTAAACAAGTTTGAGCGAACATTCTTCTTAACAAGCTGGTCACCTTTCCTATCAGCTGGATTTTCAATTTCAACTCCAAAACTTCTAGTTAGAGTATCACCATCTTCTTTTGTAACCTGATCGTTCCATGTACAGGAAACAGTTTTTGGAAGCTCTGCCGCAAAGGTAGTAGAAGTGAGTATAGAAATTACAAAAGCTAATAGTATTTTTGACATAATTTTCTCCTTTTTTTTGAAAATACTTAACACAGATTACGTTTGGGATCTAGGAGAAACCGCCTTGCAAACTCAAAAGAAAGTACGACGTGAGCATAAAACGGGTCGTCATTGATACCAAAAATTTCTTCGCTCTGAATGGCGGAGGAGGAGGGATTCGAACCCTCGTATGGTATTACCCATAACACGCTTTCCAAGCGTGCCGTTTCAACCACTCACGCACCCCTCCGGATTTGATTTGGGCTTAACACGAACACCGAGATGAAGTCTATTTGTACATCAAAACTCAAAAATCTAAATCTCAACAGCCACACAAGATATTGAAATTATTAAATAAAATAATAAAAACTTAAAAAAATAAAATTTTAAGCAGTAAAAAGTATTTAATATTTTTAAAGATGCTGCGGTGTGTTACAATTAGTCCTCATTAAACTATGAAAAAGCTTACTTCTGTGACTGCAATCTTATTCGCGTTGGTACTTTCGATTCAATCAAATCTAGCATTTCCTAATCAAAAGCAAACTCTTCCTGACTCGAGTTTATGCCCCGACACATTGAGTGGATTGAAAAACCTATGGTTTCAATTTCTGTTTAATCCTAAAAGCACTAACTCTCGTATTCGCACTCTTATTCACTTGGATAGATACCTCAAAGACCCCGAAGCAGTCATTGCTGAAATAATCAAACTAGATATTACTCGAAAGCCTACTCCTGACTTTGATCCTTCAAAAAGACCCGATTTTCCTCAAGTCATCTATGAGCACAATGCTTCATTAGATTATTGGGTTGCGATCTTAGACTCTCCAACTTCAAATCATAAAATATTAGAAACTTTAGGAATTGATGGAACCCCCCAAGATACGCTTTTGCCTTTTGTGATGAACAAAATAAATGGAATTGCCGTCATACTTCCTGAAGAACACAGAGGACTGAGCACTTTTCAAAAGCTAATACTCATTCCAAATTTTAATTTAAATAGTTTTATAGCCAGTCTAATAAAAATATACACTCAAACATTTACAGAAAATCCAAAAAATATAGAAATGCAAAAAGACCTTGCCCGAGCACTTCTCTTCTTTGCCCACCTAAAAGGAAAAGAAGACTCAGAAAAAAGAGAACTCATTACTACTCTTATAAATAAACCTGAAGACCAACAGTAAACTGTATTCCTGAAATTTCAGTTTCTGTATTCACCAGTGTCGTTTTAGAAAAAGTGTAATCCAGCCCAATCTTAAATGAAACGGGATTAATAAAAGGAAATATTTTTAAAAACAACTCGGCATCTCCGCCAAGTCCCGAACCAGAAACACCATCCGAAGAAGTAAGCACAATATTTCCAAGGAAACCAACCCCAGGAACAAACACAACGCCTGGTTGATTTTTTATAAAATTTAAATCTCCTCTCACACCCAATGCACTAGTACTAATTGGTTTTGCAGAACCTGTTTGGGAAAAATCAACCGAAACCACTGGCCCAAGCTCAAAAACTGAAAAATTAAACATTAACAACCCACTCATAGTCATTAATGTCGTTTTTGTGCTTGGTGAAGATACACCACTCACACGAGTTGCTGTCGATAAAGAACTATAAGCGAAATCAACGCCCAAGGCATAGTCTCTTGGATTTTTTAATTTAAGATAACGATTGTCTCTTGCTTCTACATAAGGTCCAGCCGTTTCACTTGTAGTCGCACTCAATCTTTCTCCTACTTTTGGAGGCTCTCCATCAAACGAGACGATTGCACGATTTCCCTTTACTTCTAAAACACGCAATTGACTTGAAGCATATGTTTCTTGAGTAAAAATAAAAAATAAAACTAAGAAAATAAATACTGTTTTCATCTTTTTCTATGCACTACTTCTTTACACTGAGAGCTCAATTCATCTTCATGTTCCAATAAACACTTCCACTTTCTACCTTGACCCTTTTTTGCATCCTTACAAAATTTTACAAAATCTAATTCACAAAGAGAGATCATTTTTTCAATTTTCTGTTTTCTCTGTGATCTTTTTTCTGTGCGCTCATTCATAAATTTCTTACACCCTTCAGAAAGCTCAGACGCATGCTCATCCATGCACTTCATTAAGCGCCCCTGACCCATCTCAACACCTTTACAAAATTTTTCTCTATCAGCCTTACAAGCTGACTCTGTCGCAAATGAGTTATAACCAAATCCCATTAGGCCAAATAAAAAAACAGAAATCAGTAATTTCATAAAGTCCTCCTTGTTCATTAAATTATGTATGTGAGTTCAAAATTTCACAATAATTTTTGAGCGCTTGCTCGACAATTGCCATTTGATTGCGAATCGGTGTTTCTGGATGACTACCCTTATAGATTAATTTACACGTACGCTCTTTATAAATTTGATTTTCGAGTAGACCAAAATAGACCTCTCCTGTCATTTCGTTCATTGCAATTCCAAAGATAGACCCCTCTAGTAATTTTGATAAAAACACTAACTCACTCTTTAGTTCTTTATGTGAATAAACAGTTTGATTAAAATCTGTAATCACTTTGACTTTTGCTAAAGATAATGAACTCAATCTTTTTGCAAAAACCCCCTTTGTACAAAAATCCACACAAATAATAGATTTATTTTGAGCTAAAAGATTAAACTCATCCGTTAAACGATTTAAGCCCTTATAGTAAATCCATGGGGAAATCGTTTTTTCCATCTGATCAATAAAAGTTCTTTGAGTTTTATTTTTTGAAATCCAAACTTTCACTTCAGTATAAGGCATTGACACTCTGAACCCGTATCGAACTTCTTTATCTTTTAAAACCTCATCTACTATCTCAGAAAGTCGTGACTCACTTAATCCAAGGCACCCCCAAATCAAAAGCTCATCTTTATTAAGTGTTAAATTTTTCTGCACTAAAAGCGGCTCAACTTCTTTATTCCAAATCGCTTCGATCTCTTTTGGAGGACCAGGCAGTACAATGAGCTCTATTGAATCTTTAGTAAGACAAAATCCATCTGCAGTGCCTTTATTATTTTCAAAAATTTTTGACTCCACAGGGAAAAAACACTGCTTTCTATTTGCCTCTGCAATCATCACCTGAAGCGAAGTGAGTCGCTCTACAATTCGCACCCAGGAGGCTTCATTCCATTTCAGAGGTTTTCCAGCCCACCTTGAAACAACCTCTCGAGTTAAATCGTCGCTTGTTGGACCCAGCCCCCCCGTGATCACAATCAGCGCGTGTGCCGAATGCAAAAAATCTAATGCGGATAAGATCGCTTTTTCAGAGTCTAGAACAGACAAATGGGTAGTTGTGTTATAACCAAGGTCTTGAAGTTTTTGAGAAATCCACTGTGCATTTCTATTAAGGATCTGCCCCTCTACTACCTCTGTTCCAATTGTTAGCACTGCAGCAATATTATTCATTTCTTTCATTGTCATCTCACTTAATTTTTACTACTTACTATCTGTAATGCTTCAAATATTTTCTACACCTATTTTCACCTTATCGTTTTTTTTAATCGCTTTTGGTCTAGGCTATTTCATTGCACGTATCAAACTCCTAGAGCGAAGCAAATTAGCAGAACAAAAAACCCAACAAATCGAGTCGCTTTATACTGATCAAAAAAAACAACTCAATGAACTTTTAGAAAAAGAAATGAATCTAAAACTTCAAGAACGAGAATTACTCATTCGACTTGAAGAAGAAAAAAAATCTTACGAAGAAAAATTAAAAGTATTTCAAAACGCAGAAGAAAAACTTACTCATTACTTTAAATCCATTTCAAATGAAGCTCTTAAGCAAAACAATCAAAATTTTTTGGATCTAGCCAAACAGACTTTAGAAAAACAAGAAATTAGCGCAAAAACAGAATTAGAAAAAAAACAAACAGCAATTGACTCCCTCATTAAACCCATTAAAGAATCTTTAGACAAAATGGATTTAAAATTAACCGATCTTGAAAAATCAAGAGTAGGTGCCTATGAAGCCATTCACCAGCAAGTTAAAACCCTAGTGGAATCACAACACTCATTAAAATCAGAGACCTCTCAACTCGTTCAAGCACTACGATCACCCGTCGTAAGAGGCAGATGGGGCGAAATACAATTAAAACGCGTCGTTGAAATGGCAGGAATGCTAGAATACTGTGATTTTTTTCAACAAGAATCCACCGAGACCACTTCGGGTGAAAAGCTTAGACCTGATCTTATCATTCGACTCCCAGGCGACAAAAACATTGTCATAGATGCCAAGGCACCTTTAAGTGCGTACCTAGATGCCCTTAATATAACGGATGAAAATCTCCGCAAAGAACGTCTTAAAGATCACGCAAAGCATATCCGCACACACATGAATCAACTCAGTCGAAAATCCTATTGGGATCAGTTTAAACCTGCTCCAGAGTTTGTTGTTTTATTTTTACCAGGAGAAATATTTTTCAGCGCAGCCTTAGAACAAGATCCTGCCCTAATTGAGGTCGGCGTAGATCAAAAAGTCATTCTTGCAACTCCAACCACACTGATTGCTTTATTGCGTGCTGTTTCTTATGGCTGGAGACAAGAAAACCTTGCAAAAAATGCTCAAAAAATCAGTGACCTTGGACAAGAGCTTTTTAAACGTATTTCAGACATGAGTGATCACCTTAATCGATTAGGAAAAAACTTAAATCTGGCCGTTGATTCGTTTAACAAAACAGTTGGAACATTTGAATCGCGTGTTTTTGTGTCGGCTAGAAAATTCAAAGAACTAGAAGCTGCACCTCAATCAGATGAAATCTTACACATCGAACCGATTGAGCAAAATTCAAGACCTCTACTCTAGATCATCAGAAACATCATTTTCACTAGAACCTTCTTCAATTCCAAATGTTTTAATTTTTCGATGAAGGTAACTTCTTTCTATTCCCAAAATTTGAGCAGTTTTAGAGATATTCCATTCATTTTCTTTGAGTGATTTTAAAATAAATTCTCGCTCAAACTCAAATCTTGCATCTTTAAAATTTCTAGTATCACTTAAGTGTGGACTTGGGGTGAGCTTATTTTCTTCCTGATTAACATCACTCAAATGCATGAGTAACTCTGTAGCCGTAATCTCTTTTGAAGCAGGCACATCTGTACTTAAAATAATAATTCTTTCAATTAAATTTTTTAATTCTCTCACATTACCTGGCCAATTGTAATTTTTCAAAACCTTAACGGCTTCTTCGGAAAAATGATCATAAGGCTTTTGATAGCTTTCAGAAAACTGTTTCAAAAAATGATTGGCCAAAAGAGGAATGTCTTCTTTTCTTTCCCGTAATGGAGGAACATGAAAAGGCACAACATTTAAACGATAAAACAAGTCTTCTCTAAACTGACCATTATTCATTTCAGATTTTAAATCTTTATTAGTCGCTGCGATAATTCTCACATCTACAGAATGAGATTGCGTCCCACCCACTCTTTCAAATTTTTGCTCTTGAAGAATGCGCAAAATCTTTGCTTGCGTTTTAAGAGACATATCTCCAATTTCATCTAAAAACAAAGTTCCACCATTGGCTAAATCAAACTTTCCTCTTCTCATCTGAGTTGCCCCAGTAAAAGAACCTTTTTCATGACCAAAAAGCTCGCTCTCAATGAGTTCTTCAGGAATTGCAGCACAATTAACTTCAATAAACGGCTTACTAAATCGTGTAGAAAGCGTGTGAATGGTATTTGCCAACACTTCCTTACCCGTCCCATTTTCTCCTGTGATGAGTACTGACCCCGTTGTTGGCGCAACTCTTTTCACCATCTCTTTTAGTTTTTCAATGATTTGTGTTTTACCAATAAATTGATGCTGCTTTTGAATTTGCTTACGAAGCGCGCTATTTTCTTTGCTTAAATCTTGAGCAGTAAACGCGTTTTGTAAAAGAACTAATATTTTTTCTAAAGACAAAGGTTTTTCGATAAAATCATACGCGCCATACTTGGTCGCTTTCACAGCAGTTTCAATATTTCCGTGACCCGACATCATTACAACTAATTGCTCAGGGTAGTCTGTTTTAATTTGCTTTAAAACTTCAATCCCATCTTGACCAGGCATCCAAATATCCAAGAGCACCATATCTACTTTAGTACTCTTGAGTAACTCTAGACCTTGAGCTCCCGAAGAAGCCGTTAAAACCAAATACCCCTCATCAATAAGAACATTGCTGAGTGTCTTTAAAATAGAAGCTTCATCATCTATTAGTAATACATTTTTCGAACCCATAAAACGTCCTCTTACCTTAAGTCAATTGATCCTTTAAACCGTTATTTGATTTTTGTTCTACTGTTTTACTCTTAGTTGGCAATTCAATTAAAAACTGAGTCCCTCCACCCAAAACGGTTTTGACCCTTATAAAACCATCATGATCGTTAATGATTCTTTTTACAATTGCTAATCCCAAACCCGTTCCTTCTTTTTTAGTTGAAAAATAAGGCTCAAAAACCCTAGACTTTACATCTTCCGTCATTCCAACACCATTATCTTCAATCAAAATCGCCACAATCTGTAGTGGTTCATGAAAATGACTTTGAATTTTAATCAACCCACCTTTTTTATCTTGTGATTGCTCAACCGCACTAATAGCATTGTCTAATAAATTCATGATGACACGCTTAATCTGATCACGATCAAACTCAAAAACTGGAACGCATTTTTCAAGCTCTACTAAAAATCGAATATGCGGATGCGCTTGAGAAAACAAGGCTTCTAACTCTTTAATAACCGTGTTTACATCTGAGGGGCTTGTTGAGGTTTCTGGAAATCGAGCAAAATTAGAAAACTCATTTACCATTTCTTTTAATTCATCCGTGTGCTGGATAATGGTGTCGGTGCATTCGTTTAATATATTTCCCTCAACTCCTTTATAATGACCTAATCTTCTTTTTAAGCGTTGCGCAGAAAGCTTAATTGGCGTTAATGGGTTTTTAATCTCATGAGCAATTCTTCTTGCAACTTCTCTCCAAGCCATTTCTCGCTGACCTTTTACCAAGTGAGTAATGTCATCAATAACCAAAACCACGCCGACTAAAGAGGATTTTTCTTTTAATAAAGTTGCAATTGCTGCTAATGATTTTTGCTTGTCTTCAAAATTATAAGTCCACTGTATCACTTCTGGATCATTTAAATTTTGAGATGTTTTTTTCTCAATCGTACGATGAATAAGATCAGATAACGGCGTTGTTTGCTCCGATGAAAAAACTTCAGAATAATGTTTCTCTATTAATTTCTCAGGAACAATACTTAAAATTTGGGAAGCCGCTCTATTAAAAGTCATCACTCTTCCTTGCGGGTCAACAACCACAACTCCCGTACCAATATTTGCAAGAACAGCTTCAAGCTGCAGTTTTCTCTTTTCTAAGTCTTCAGAGGTTTGAGATAAACGCATCGTATTTTCTTTTAAATCATGAGTCATCTTATTAAACGATTCAATCAAAACAGCAATTTCGTCTTTTCCTGCTTTTTCAATAACAACATTTAAATTTCCAGATCCTACCGCTTGTGCTCCCTTAACTAGTTTTTCAAGAGGCACTGTCATTTCTCTTGCCATGTAAAGACCTAGCCAAATGGCAACAAAGATAATCACTAATGTCATCATCACAAGCATGACAAAATAAGTCGTTTTAATAGGGTATTTAAGGGGATTTGTGATTTTATAGTCCTCAAAAACACTCGATATCTCATCTACTTTATTTAATAAGCTAACCGGAATATAACTGTTTACAACGACAACAGCCAAAACATCTGATGATGCTTTTTTAATCGGCACCAAACATCTAACTAAATCACCATTTTCAATATGCTCTATGTGAGTAACTTTTTCATTTGCAAAAGCCTTATCCAGTAAATCAACCGAAAGCCTAGGATAAGTATTAATCAAATTCTCCTCATCATGTTGTTGCGTTAAAAATCTTGGCCCAAGTGGGTGGGTATAAATTTCAACAGCATTTAAGGCTAAAAGATTTTTTTGATCTACTAAATATTTTTCAACACTTTTAGGAATAGAATGAAACTCAAGGGGAAAATCTATTTTTTTAGAAAGCTGATCGGCTAAATGTTCTGCAAAGTGCATCCCAATGCGTTCACTATTGCGGTAATAAATTTTAGTAATTTCGAGTGATGCTTCTAATGTGTTTTGAATTTTAATTGAAAACCATTTGTCAAAACTAGAGTGAATGTAAAGAGCAGAAATTGTAAACAAAACCAAGGTTGGAACAATCGAAAAAGCAGCAAACGCTGTTACAAGTTTTGTTTTAAGTCTCGCACCTAAAAGCCTGCTCCTTCTTTCAAAAAATAATTTTCCTACGTTTCGAAAAATAAGCCAAACAAGAGCGATCAATAAAATGATATTGATATTGAGTAGTCCAAAGAAAAAAATGGAATTTACAAAAGGAAGCGTACTTGAAACCCTAGTCAATCTAAACTCGGCCAATGTCAGTACAATCAACAATAAAGTAATAATGACCGCAGCAAAGAGCTCGCGTTTTCGTTTTCGCTTTTCTCCGCTATCTAGTGGTATTTTGACGCTTTTTGCCATTTTAACTTTCTAAATTCCGATCCCTTTACTCACTTTAGATTATCCCTCTAGGATATATCACAAGCGCTCGTCATTGGAGGATTTTTAGGATAATGTATGCCCACTATGGCAGAAAAAATTACTCCTCGAGACAAAGATTTCCCTCAATGGTACCAAGACGTAGTTTTACAGGCTCGGCTTGCAGATTATAGCCCCGTAAAAGGCTGTATGGTCATCCGACCAAATGGATACTCTATTTGGGAGCGCATCCAAAGTACCCTTGATCAAAAAATCAAAAAAGCAGGTGTTAAGAACGCTTACTTTCCAATTTTTATTCCTGAGAGTTTTTTAAAAAAAGAAGCAGAACACGTTGAAGGTTTTGCCCCTCAATGCGCAGTGGTGACCTATGCGGGCGCAAAAGACTTAGAAGAAAAATTAGTTGTTAGGCCCACATCAGAAACAATTATTAATGCAATGTTTGCAAAATGGATTCAGTCTTATCGAGACTTACCTTTACTCATCAATCAATGGGCAAACGTAGTCCGCTGGGAGATGCGTACTCGCCTTTTTTTAAGAACAACTGAATTTTTATGGCAAGAAGGGCACACCTGCCACGCAACGGCAGAAGAGGCAGAAGATTTTTCAAGACAAATGCTTAAAATGTATGTCGAACTATCAGAAGAATTATTAGCCATGCCTGTTTATTTTGGATTAAAATCGGAGAGTGAAAAATTTGCCGGCGCTCTGAGAACTTATTGTATCGAAGCAATGATGCAAGATAAAAAAGCATTGCAGGCGGGAACTTCTCACAACCTGGCTTCTAACTTTGCAAAAGCTTTTAACACTTCATTTTTAGATAAAGATTCAACTCAAAAACTTGTTCATCAAACAAGCTGGGGCGTATCTACTCGTCTTGTCGGCGGGATGATCATGACTCATTCAGACGACAAAGGATTAGTACTTCCTCCAAGACTTGCCGCTCAACAAGTAGTGATTATTCCTATTTTTAAGGATGAAGTATCAAAAAGTAAAATTCTAGAAAAATGTAGAGAGTTAGAAGAAACACTTAAAAACTCAGATACACTTAGTACGCTTGGTTATACGATCAATCCATTTGTAGATGATGACGAGTCCAAACAACCTGGCTGGAAGTTTCACGAATATGAACTCATTGGAATACCTATTCGAGTCGAAATGGGACCCAAAGACCTCGAAAAGGACCAAGCCGTTTTCACAAGAAGAGACATTGGTAAAAAAGAATTTGTTCCTTATTCAGCCTTACCTACTCTCATTATTGATCATCTCAAAAAAATGCAGGTTGAATTGCTCGAAAAAGCTCGAACTCATAGAAATGAAAACACTTTTGAGATCGACTCTTATGAAGACTTTAAAAATCAATTGGAAACTAAAGGTGGATTTTTCGTTACTTCATTTTGTCTAGACAAAGACCTAGAGCGTCAAATTAAAACTGAAACAAAAGCAACTATTAGGTGTATTTTATTGGATGATAAGTTTAATCCAATTAAATCGGATAAACCTTGTTTTATTTCAGGGAAAAAGGAAAATTGCGTAAAAGTTATTTTCGCAAGAAGTTATTAAATAAAATGAATAAAAAAACCGAACTCATGATCGCATTAGATTATGCTCATGCTGATCAAGCCTTACAACTTGTCGCTCAGCTAAAACCACTTCCTGTGATTTATAAAATAGGTTTAGAGCTTTTTTTATCCACTGGACCATTGCTAGTTAAAACTTTAGTAGACCATGGTCATCGCATTTTTTTAGATTTAAAGTTTTACGATATTCCAAACACTGTTGCAAAAGCCTCTATTCAAGCGATGGAAATGGGGGTCGAGTTTTTTACTCTTCATATTTCTGGTGGAAAAAACATGAGTCAATCCACACTCGAAAACCTTAAGCGCTCTAGCATCAAAAAAAAACCAATGGCTTTAGGGGTAAGCGTCCTTACTTCTTTTGATGAAGAAACCTTTAAAGAAGTTGCTCTTTGCTTTGGGCAACCCACCTTAAATACAGAAAAAAGCGTGTCTCTATTGGCGAAAAACGCCTCTGAATGGGGTCTTCCAGGCATTGTTTGCTCTGCACATGAGCTGAGTTTAATTAAAAAAGACTATCCAAATCTCTATACAGTTGTTCCAGGTATTCGTCCCAAAAACTCAGACTCTCAAGATCAAGCTCGTATTGTGACACCTGCTGAAGCAAAAAATCGAGGTGCAAGCGCTATTGTTGTAGGACGTCCAATCACTCAAAGTCAATTTCCACTAAAAACGGTCGAATCTATTTTATCTGAAATACAATAAAAATGATCACAATAAAAAATCCACACAGCCTACGTGCAGCACTAAAAAATAGACCTGGTGATATTAAAAAAATTTCAGCTTCTCCTCGTTATAAGAGTTTGCTCGATAGAAAAGAAAAAAATGATCCCTGGTGTGAAGTTCTTTTAGCTGCAAAATCCGAAAAAATTCCAATTCAATTTGAAATGATCAAAAAAAATGACTCCGATGGAAGATCAGAAACAGTCACAGCTCAAGTTTTAGAAAAACAGCCTGTAAGTTTAGAAAAATTATTTCAAAACATTGATCCCAATAAGCCTTCTATTTATCTTGCCTTAGACTGCATCCAAGATCCGCAAAACTTAGGATCTATTTTTAGAACAGCCTCTTTCTTTGATATAAAAGGAATTTTAATGACTGAAGAGCGTTCTTGTTCACTCACCTCTACTGTCTACGACGTTGCTTCAGGTGGGGTCGAATCCATTTCTTTTGCAATCGAAACAAATTTAAAGCAAGCAATTGACGCAGCAAAAGCATCTCACTTATGGGTGCTTGGAACTTCAGAGCACGCAAAAGACTCTTTGTTTAAACTCACCGCAGATCGCCCATGGTTATTGGTTCTGGGTAATGAAGAAAAAGGCTTACGGCAACTCACTCAAAAATCATGCGACATGATGTGCACCATACCGCAGAAGGGAGAGGTGAGCTCATTGAACGTTTCTGTTGCAGCTGCGATTTCAATCTCACATTTTTCAAAATGACGGGTTATTTTTTAAGTGCAATTTTATCATATAGTCTTTTTTGCTTAGGAATCGTTTATAGAAAAAACAAAAAACTCCACATGACGCTAATGCAAATGGGAGCTACACTCGACTACACTCTATTGGTTTTAATTGAACTTAACAAAAGCGCAATTGATACTATTTTAAATAAATCTCTTTCACTTTTTCAATCCGGACATATTTTTTTCTCATCTTTGACATTAGCTCTTTATCTCGTTGTCGTTCCTTTAGGGTGGAAGGTTTACTTTAACCCAACTCATTCAAAACTTATTCACTGGCATCACAGACTCGGATGGCTCACTTTTTTTCTGAGAAGCTTAGGATTTATACTGATGTTTTCTATGATGGGAGCTGATTTTTAGAAATGAATCATGTCTTAATTACAGGAGCAACGGGGCTTATTGGAAAAACACTTATCCGGACTCTTCACTCCCTCCGACTCAAGCATTTGAAAATGTAAACACCCTCATTCATTTAGCCGGTGAACCGATCGCCAATAAACGATGGTCCGAAACTCAAAAAAATAAAATACGCTCTTCTCGTGTTGAAATGACTGCAAATTTAATGTCAGCAATTCAACCTTATAAAAACATAAAAAAAATAATTTCAACTTCAGCCATTGGTTATTATGGAGATAGAGGTTTAGAAAAGTTAACAGAAGACTCTTCTAAAGGAAGCGATTTTTTATCCGATGTCTGTGCCGAGTGGGAGTTAGCAGCAACAAAAGACAAACCTTCACACTTAAGTGTTTCCATATTGCGCATTGGGATTGTCCTTTCTAATCCAGAAGAGGGCGGGATTTTAAAAAAAATCACACCTGTTTTTAAATCTAACTTAGGATCTGTTTTAGGTAATGGAAAGCAAATCATGAGCTGGATACAGATTGAAGATTTGATTTCAATTATTTTGTCCGAATCAAAAAAACTCGAGCCCCTATCAGTCGTAAATGCTGTCGCGCCCAACCCGGTATCCAATGAAAAATTTACTGTGCAATTGTGCAAAAAACTTAAAAAGATAAAATTTCTTCCCGTTCCTAAAATCGCTTTAAATCTAGCCTTAGGAGAAAGGTCAGCACTACTGCTTTCAAGTCAAAATGTTATTTGCGAAAAACTTTTAAAAGAAGATTTTCAATTTAAATATCCAAAAATAGAATTAGCTTTTGATGAGATCTTTAAGGAAAGTTAAGACTTGGTGCTCGCGGAGAGACTCGAACTCCCACACCTTTCGGCACTGGCTTCTAAGACCAGCGTGTCTACCAATTTCACCACGCGAGCATAAGACTTTATCTTTAAGCACTGTCTTTATACAAAAATCACCATTAAACACAAGTGCTTATAGCCTTTGTAATCTATTTTTTTAAATTGAGCTACGGATATTTACGCGGCCTTTTGAGCTTTTAAGAGCTTAATTTCATTAAGAAGTTCTGCCTTTTCTTTTTCAAGGGCAGATGTGGCTTCTTTTAGCTCATCGGACTCCGCTTTATGGCGAGTGGCAAGCTTAACAGCTTCTTGAAGCTTGGTTTTTAACTCAACCATTTTTCTTTGTTCTGGTATTTTCCTTTTTTCACTATCTGATAATTTTTCAACTAAATTTTTATTTGTCTTTTTAAACTCATCAAGCTGTCTTTGTGATCTTTCAAGCCTTGCCTGTACTGCTGTTAATTCAGTTCGTGAAACGGTTGAATTGCTTTGTCTTGAAATCTGGCTAGTAACCGCCGCTTTATTTTGCTTAGACTCCTCTAGTCGTCTCATTAAAATACGTTTCTCATCTTGTGCTGCTTTGTAAAGATTTTGAACTTGCTGAAGCTTTCTCTGAATACCCTTTAATTGTGCAGAATCCTGATCCTTGCCTTTATGATTTGCCTCTTCTCTGATTTTAATCATTTCATCTTTTATTTTAGCCATCGTAGCATTTTTTTGTTTGAGCTGAGACTGCATCCTTTCAAGCTCATTTCTAAAACGTATTTGATCGTTTTTAATTTCAATTTCTTTTTGAGCAACAGTCGCTTCAATTGATTTTATTTTTTCAACAATTTTTGATTTTTCTTGGACAAATTTAGTTACTAGATTTTCTGAAAATTCTTTGGCTTTTTCATTATCCGTATCCACTTCAGTGGCACTACTTTTAATCTCTTCTATCGCTTTAGCAAAACTACCTTTATCTAACTCTTCAATTAACTGCCCAAATTGATTAGTAGCTTTTTTAATTTCAGTTTCATTTGCGGTGGGCGAATCAGACCACTCCTCGGCACTTAAATCAAGTGAAGACTCTTCCTCGCTTGTTTGGTCCTCTTCGCTTATTAAATCTTCTTCTTTATTTTTTTTATTGAAAGGATTGATTTTTTTAAAAAATCCTACAATTTTTGAAGTAGACTCTTCTTCAGACTCTCCCCCTTTTACAAGAATTTTTTCATCAGAAATTTGATCGGTAACCCCTCTGATTGTTACTGTTTCTTCTTCCTCAACTTTATCACCTTTAATGCGCTGTTCTTCTTCGCTGAGTTTTTTATATTTCGAAACAACAACTTCATTATTATCGCCATCCTCACTTGCACTAAATCTTTGGGGATCTAGCGTATGAGAGTAGTCTAAGTCTCCAAGTTCAATGTACTCTACGGTTTTATTTTCTTCAGAATTGTAAGCATCTTTAATTTCGTACCACTCTAAGCCGGTATCGGACCCTTCAAATAACTCAGTTGTACCAATCAAAAAGGTAAACTCTATAAGGTGTGCCTTATGAGAAGATCTTAAAAAATTTCTATCTGAATAGAGTACAGCAGTTTTTAAAACCTGCATGAGCTGCTCATTCATGTCTTCAATGACTTCATCTTCATTAATTGATTTTGCGATTTTTTCTGCAGAAAAATCATGATTCGCTTTAAATTTAATCGAAATCCCAATTTTATTTTCATCGCATCCACATTCAATTAGTATGGGTTCAATTTTTTTATCTTTAAACAAATCCTTAAACTGCAAAGCATCAAATACACCGAGTAAAAATATTAGTCTGAGCTTAAATTCAACGAAGCCTTCAAATTTATTTTGAGCAATTAATAGATCAGTAATTCTTCCAATGTTTTTTGAATCAAATAAGCTTGAATGTAATATTTTAGATCCTGCCTCCAAAAATGGAGCTAATCCAAAACCTTGAGAAGCTGCTTTTTTTAGGTCGTCATTAGACAGCATCTAATATCCCCTTCTCACCAAATAAACTCAACTCTTCAGCCCCTTCTATTTTAAATTCAAAATCTACTCTTTTTAATCTCCAAAATAGTTTTTTTGAAATCAAAGTTGGATTATTTTCAAAATCTGAAAATCGAACTGCTCTTTCTTTTGAAATATGAAAGCTCCATAATGCAAGCTGATATAAGTCATCAAAATTTGAAGTATCTTCTGTCGATCCCTCAATAATATACTGAAAGGACTCTTTCCTTAAATCGTGTAAATAGTGATAATCACATTGGCCAAGCATTAGACCTAAAAATACAATCCACGCTGAAAAAATCAACGCATCCTCAAACAAGCCTACGTCTAAATTTCTACTGTCTTCAAGAGTGTCTGAATCCAAACTAAGTTCTATGGATTCGATCAATGGAACCGTAAAGAAAGGCTCCATTTGCATTTGTGAACCCCACAGTGAACCCAAGTAACCAAGCACTGCATTTGAAATTTCATAAGGTGCGGGTTTAAGAGCAACTTGAAAATCAGCTGCAAATTCAATCCTGGGCTTCCAGTTTAAAATTTTACTAATAATTCTTCCTGCACTTTCAAAAGGATAAAGTCGATCAATAAAAGTGTGCACATAAAATGAATCAACATAAGCAAATTGTTCTAATTCAATCGGATCAAAAAAATCTAGTGGTCCTTTAATCGCGAGATACTTCTCATTTTTTCTTAAAAAAACATAAAGCGGTGTGAACAAAAATCGGTAAGGTTTAATGGATGCACGAGAAACTGCTCTCAATAAATGCACCTCTGATTTTAAAAGTTTTCGCTTTTTAAAATTCATATTCTCTTAACCAAAAAACTCAGCTCACCTGAGTATAAGTCTCCTCATGTAACTTTTCGGTAAGAATGAACAAATTGTTTAATAAATACGCTATAAAATCAGATGCTTAATGGTTTTATGCGTAATGACAAGACGCTTGATGACCCACTTTTGAATCATGAGAGCCCATATTGCGCAAAACAGGGTAAGACTCTAAGCAATTTGCCTTTGCAATAGGACATCTGGGATTAAAGTGACAACCTTTTGGCGGTGAAAGAGGAGAAGGTGGATCTCCTTTTAATACAATTCGAGTCGCTTTATGCTCCGGATCTAGATTAGGTACCGCAGATAAAAGCGCCTGCGTATAAGGATGTTTTGGAGAATGATATAACTCTTGAGCACTCGCCATTTCTACAATTTTGCCCAAATACATCACTGCTACTCGATCTGAGATATGCTCTACAACCTTTAAATCATGTGCAATAAAAAGATAAGTTAAACGCAATTCTTTTTGCAAATCTTGCAACAAATTTACAATTTGAGCTTGAATCGAAACATCTAATGCAGAAACAGGTTCATCACAGACTATAAAATCTGGACTAACCGCCAGTGCTCTTGCAATGCAAATTCTTTGTCGCTGTCCACCAGAAAATTCATGAGGAAATTTTGAAACAGACTCTTTTCTCAAGCCACAAAGATCCAAAAGATTATAAATTTTTTTAAGCTTCTCATCTTTAGAATTACAAACTTTATGAACATCTAATGGTTCTGAAAGAATTTCTTCGACTGTCATGCGAGGATTTAATGAGGCATATGGATCTTGAAAAATAATTTGCATATGCCGTCGCAATTTACGTAAATCCTGTTTTCTCATTTGTGTTAAAGAATGACCTTTAAATATAATTTCACCAGCGGTTGGTTCAATTAATCTCAAAATAGATCGTCCTAATGTGGATTTTCCACAACCAGACTCTCCTACCAAACCCAAAGTTTCGCCCTTCTTAATGTCAAAAGAAACACTTGAAACCGCTTGAACCGCTCCGACTTCTCTAGAAAAAAGACCCCCTTTTATTGGAAATTTTTTCTCTAAGTTTTTAACTGAAAGCAAAATTTCTTCACTCATGAATTATTTCCTTTGCCTTTAAACAAACAGCGAGTTTGATGAGTCGAGTTTACGCTTAGCTTTTCGAATGGAATATCATCTTTTTTGCATACATCCTGCGCTATCTGACAACGGTCTTGAAAGCGGCATCCCTTAGGAAGATTTAATAAATGAGGAACAATACCAGGAATTGTTTCAAGTCTTTTTTTACTTTTATCCGCACTTTGAATGGCGCCATAAGAAATACGAGGCACACTTCGAAGTAATCCTTGTGTATAGGGATGAGAAGGGTTTGAAAAAAGTTCTTTCACACTTGAATACTCCACCGCTTGACCAGCGTACATCACCATCACATCATCAGCCATTTCAGCCACAACTCCAAGATCATGCGTAATTAAAACCAATGACATTCCAAGCGTAGACTGTAAATTTCTAAGTAGATCCAAAATTTGAGCTTGTATCGTTACATCAAGAGCGGTCGTAGGTTCGTCTGCAATAAGGACATCTGGATCGCACGCTATTGCCATTGCAATCATAATCCTTTGTCGCATTCCACCTGACAGCTGATAGGGGAAATCGTTAATTCGTTTTTCAGGTGCGGGTATACCCACAAGTTTGAGCAACTCAATTGCTTTATTTTGAGCTTCTGCTTTTGATAAATTTTGATGCAACTGAATGACTTCCTTAATCTGATTTCCAATACTGAAAACAGGATTCAATGACGTCATGGGTTCTTGAAAAATCATAGAAATCTGATTTCCTCTGATTTTTCTCATTTGATTTAAAGGCAAGTCTAATAAATTTTTTCCATTAAACTCTATTGATCCCGATAATATTTTTCCATTAGGTTGAGGCACTAATCTCATAATAGAGAGACTCGTCACACTTTTGCCACATCCTGATTCGCCTACAATTCCTAAAGTTTTACCTTTAAATAAGTCAAAACTAAGATCGTCAACGGCAAGCAACATCCCTGATTCAGTTTGAAATCCTGTTTTTAAATTTTTGACACTTAATACAGGTAGATTACTCATTTATCTTCTTCTCTTTTTTTATCAGGATCAATATATACCGTTTGCATCCACGAAGAATCATACTCATCGAAGTCTAACACATTTTTAACTCTAGGTAGATAGATTTTATATTGTAATCTGTGCGCTATCCAAATACTCGGTACGCTTTCATAAAGTATCTTTAACATTTTATTGTAATGGTTAAGCTTGTTTAATTTAACTTTATCTATCGAATTTATTTTCTCAAACAATTCATTATATTCAGGAGAATTAAATCCTGTTTCACTCTGAAAATTTTTTTGATTACTGTGGTAATACATTTCAAAAAACACCTCTTCATTAGGTAAATTTGCCACCCAAACGGTATTCCACATATCTGCTTTTTTTTGCTCTACGATTTTTATATAATCATTCCAATTATAGTCAGAAAGCTTAACCTTTACTCCAATTTGAGAAAAACTTTTTTTAATAAACTCAGGATAAGTCAATCCATCATATAGCAAGTAATCAGAGTTCTTATAATAAGCGTAGTTAATCTCAGGCAGTCCTTCACCGTTAGGATATCCTGCTTCGGCTAAAAATTTTTTGGCTTTTGATAAATCAAATACAGCATAAGGATTGGATATAAAATCACCCCCCATATACGGCATCAAACTAGAGGCTTCGATTGCTCGCCCCCCATAAAAATGTTTTACAACCAGCCCCGAATCAAAAGCCAAACTCAATGCTTGTCTTAATTTTACATTGTCTTTAAATATAGGGGATTCAAGATTAAACGCTTCATAAGTGACGTCTAAGAAAGGTTTTTTAGTTAAAACCATTCCCAATTTTTTCTTACTTAAGACAAGTTCTTTTGAAGGCGTAA
>Ga0066639_10001814_pt1 | contig 18870 bp, 22 predicted proteins | sample CryGeyCG2114_010_2_FD_59504 | JGI IMG/M metagenome (GOLD analysis project Ga0066639, IMG submission 59504) | Groundwater microbial communities from aquifer - Crystal Geyser CG10_big_fil_rev_8/21/14_0.10 | ecosystem: Environmental > Aquatic > Deep subsurface > Groundwater | place: USA: Utah...
ATAATTCTGAAAAATGTCCGCTTCCAGGAGTTGAAACAAAATTATCTACAATCTTCTCAACCTTGCTTCCCCCCATGAAATCCAATATCCAAAAATAAACAGGCTCCAACCCTTCAGTAGGACTATCGTACATTAGATTATGTTCTTCCAAAGGACCAGCCTTGGCTTTTTTTACAGCCGCATCAAACCCATCTGTTTTGATTAACTTCTTAAATTCAGCAAGTTCCTTTTCATTTGAAGCACCATAATATCGCGGATTAATCGTTGCTATTATTTTAGATACATCTTCCATTTTGTTTTCCGTAACGAGAAAGTTTACAGCGAAGCAAGAAACTTCGCAGCAAGAAAGAATCAAAAATCCCTTCTCGCTATTAGACCTTCTCTTTTGAGTATAATTAATATAACTAGTCTACTTATTTAAATTTTAGCTATCCCCATAATCTTTAAATAACTCAACAACTTAATAAAAACATGTTCAAATTTTTAAAGAAAAAAGAGAAATTTGTCGATCTAACAGAATTAAATGACGAAGAGATAAGACATAGGATTGAATCCTCGGTTCCAAAAGAAAATTTAAATCTAAATAACTCTGGATACGCAGACTTCACTTCACACGACCCTCTTCAGCACGATAGTATCTCCACATCTTCCTGTTCTTCCACCCCAACTCAACAATCAACATTTAGAGCAAGAATTACTTCATCTTCATCAAATGACCCAGAACCGACATCAGCACTCGGTTTTTTAGGAAACCTAGCATCTTCATCATTAGATTCATCTCAACAAGACAACCAGGAGTCAGAGTCTTTTTCCTCATCAACTTCAACACATGTGAATAGTTTGCACACAAAAGTTGAGAATATCTCAGATAAACTTTACCACATAACACAAAAGATAGAACTCTTAGAAACAAAATTAGCTAGGTTAGAAAGGCGTTCTGGATATTCTTGAATCAACAATTTTATAAATCTCCTTTTAGTTAGATAAATATGAAAAACGAGTTAATTCTTGCTTATGCACTAGAGAATGCTATTGAACATGAAGGACAGGCAAACCAAGGAGCAGTAATCGGACATTTATGTAGCGCAGGATTGAACAAGCAAGATATACCAAAAACAATTCCAATTGTAAAAGAGATAGTAGATAAAATAAACTCATTAAAACCAGAAGAGCAAATAGCTCAATTTGAGCAATTGAAAAAATTAGTAAAAAAGTCTACAAAAAAACAATCTGGTCTTCCACATCTAATTAATGTCAAAAGAAATCCTGTTTTCAGATTAGCACCTTATCCATCAGGTGATCTCCATATTGGGAACGCAAGGACTTACTTGTTGAATGCCATTTATGCAGAGAAATATAATGGAAAAATAAAATTAGTTATAGATGATACAATTGGAAGTGAAGAAAAACAAATAATAAAAGAAGCTTATAATTTAATTCCAGAAACTTTCAATCTCCTTCGAGTAAAATTTTCAAAACCAATTATTTACAAGTCAGATAGATTAAAAAAATATTATAAGCATGCAGAGGAACTAATTAGAAAAGGACACGCTTATGTTTGTCATTGTTCTGCTGAAAAATTTAGAAAACTTAAAGAAGAAATGAGAGAATGTGCATGCAGACAATTTCCAGCTAGAGAACAAATGAAAAGATGGAAATCAATGTTCAAAAAATCAACTGCTGTCGGAGCTGCAGTCTTAAGATTAAAAACAGATATGCAACATCCAAATCCTGCATTTAGAGATAGAGTTTTATTCAGAATCTCAGAGAGAAGACATCCAAGAGTAGGAAAGAAATATCGTGTGTGGCCAATGCTGGAATTTTCCTGGGCAATAGATGATCATCTTTTAGGAATAACTCACATAATTAGAGGAAAAGATTTAATGATGGAAACTGAAGTAGAGAAATTTATCTGGAACTTATTTAAATGGAAACATCCAGAAGTAATTCATAGTGGAATGATGAGGATGAGAGGTCTGGAAGGAGCAAAAATTTCAAAATCTAAATCCCAAAAAGAAGTTTTATCAGGAACATTCATCGGGTGGGACGACCCAAGAACTTGGTCAATACATTCTTTAATAAGAAGAGGGATAACAGAAGAAGCATTAAGGGAATTTGTAAGAGATATAGGCCTTACTGAAAATGACATCGTAGTTCCAATAGATGCACTTTACTCAATCAACAGAAAAAAAATAGACAAGCGGGCAAACCGTTATTTTTTTATCACAGATCCTGTAGAAATAAAAATAAAAAACAAGCCTCCTGCAGTGAAAGTAAAATTAAAATTAAATCCCTCTAGAAGCGCAACAAGAGAGATCATCGCATCAAAAATTTTCATTTCAAGAGAAGACTATGAAAATTTCAAAGACAAAGAGATAAGATTAATTCATCTTTATAATCTTCTGCTCTCAGATCCACCAGAATACACTGGAATGCAAAACAAAAAAATCCAAAAAATTCAGTGGGTTTCAAAACCACTTAAGACTAGAATTATGATGCCAAACGGAACATGGGTTGAAGGGTTTGCTGATGATGGAGTAAAAAAATTAAAAAAACACCAAATAATACAATTCGAGCGATTTGGGTTTTGTAGATTTGATCAAGTAAAAAAAGGCTATTATGAATTTTGGTTTGCGCATAGTTAGCAAGAGGGAGTATAGTCATATTTATAAATATAAAAACCTAAGTTATATTATATTTAATAACAAAAAGGAGGTTAAGTGGAATGCAAAAAAAAGCGATAAGTGGTATTGTTACAACAATGCTAATTGTTTTAGTTTCAGTTGCAGCTGTACTTATTGTTTGGGGAGTTGTGAAAAATATGATTCAAGGAACCTCAGATTCAATAACAACCGGTTGCATTGGGATGGATCTTTCAATAACAAAGTGTAACATTACATCTTCTCAAGTTACAGTTGAAAGAGGAACAGGCGGAGGAAACATGACAAATCTTATAATCAAGGTTACTCATACAAGCGGAGATTCTGATACAGTAAGATGTGCTGCGATGGACATTCTTCAGACAAAGACTTTTAACACAAGTGCTTGCATTGGTTCACCAAAAGCTCTAGCTGATGGAGATGTAGTTAATGTAGCAGCATTTATACAGACAGAATCCGGTTCAGAATCAACTTGCGATTTAGCATTGCGGAGTGATTTTGCTTGTGTCGGAACAGTTCCTGTTACCCCAGCGCCTTAATTTTTATTTTTTATTTTTTAGAATTTTAATCATATAGTTATTTTTTAACTCATAGCCAAGATTTTGATAGTATTCTCTAACCCCCACTCCAGAGATCACCTTAATCTCACCAATATTATTTGTTTCACAAATTTCCTCAGCTTCTTTCATAAGATTCTTACCTATTCCTTGATGTTGTATTATTCCGGATTTTCCTAATCTCTCAGCCTGTCCGTAAACATGCAGTTCACGAATTATTGCTTTCTTTCCTTTTATCCTCAACCTCAACAAGCCAAATAAAACATTTTCAGAATTTACAGCTTGTAAAAATCTCTCTTTTCCATCATTTGCATAATATTCAATTTTCTCAATCTTCCAATTAAAATCTTCAGTCCCGCTAAACCCAATTTCTCTAAATCTTATTTCGTTTATCTTAATTTTATTTTGCCTTAATTCTTCTGTGATCTCTTTTCTCAAATCAATTCTCTTCAGTCCAGCAGTTAAATATTCAGGAGGAATCTCTCTCATTATTCTCATAACTCTGCAATATCGTGGCACGAGTTTTAAAATTTCAATAATCAATTTTTTAGTTTCCTCTTCAATATAAGGTTTATACTCTCCATTATAATACAACTGTTCCAACTCAGCTCCTTTAATCACCTGGCATGGATAAATCTTAATATGATCAGGTTTAAATCTTTCATCAGAGAATATTTTTTTGATCATTGATAAATCATGTTTCAAATTGCTCCCAGGAAGTCCAGGCATTAAATGATATCCAATCTTAAATCCAGAATCTCTTAATCTTTTTGTAGCATCAACTACATCTTTAACACTATGTCCTCTCTTAACTTTTTTGTAAATTTTATCATCTACAATTTGGACTCCCAACTCAACTCGAGTACATCCAAACTCCAAAGCTCTTTTAACATCTGAATCAGAACAACTATCTGGTCTTGTTTCCAAACACAAAGCAACACACCGATGCTTAGCAGTTTCATTTATTTTTTTAGCTTCTTCAATATTTTTAGAAACTTTTCCATTCATAGCATCAAAGCATTCTTTAATAAATTCCTCTTGAAATTTTTTGGAATAATCAAAAAATGTTCCTCCCATAATTATAAGCTCAATCTTATCAGTTGGATGATTCATAACTTCAAACGCTTTGATTCTGGATTTAACTTGTTTAGCAGCATCATATTCACACATCATAGCCCGCATAATAGCTGGACTTTTAGGAGTATAACTCTGAGGAACATTTAATGTAGGACAAAACAAACAAGTCCCATGTTTACATTTCTGAGGCGGAAGTATCACTGCCACAGGCGTCACCCCTGCTTTTGTTTTTGAAGGTTTTCTTATTTCGTTTTTCTTGGGTTTTATCATATATATCCCACCACAGATTTATTTTTAAATTCTTTCTTGTATATTGGTTCATGAAAATAGGGATAATCGGTGGATCAGGATTAGAAGACCCAAAACTTCTTCAAGCTATGCAAGAAGTAGAAGTAGATACGCCTTATGGGAAACCCTCTTCAAATTTAATTCTAGGAAAGCTCAACGATGTGGATCTTGTTTTACTTTCAAGACACGGAAAAAAACACGAAATTCCTCCAACTAATGTGAATAACCGAGCAAATATTTATGCACTAAAACAAGCAGGTTGCACACACATAATAACAACAACCGCAGTAGGAATATTGAACGCAGAAATAAAAAGAGGAGAATTTGTTGTTCTCGATCAGTTTATTGATTTTACAAAACATAGGCATACAACTTTTTATGAGAGATTTGAAGAAGGAAAATTAAAGCATGCAAGTTTAGCCGATCCTTTCTCAGAAGATTTAAGAAAAAAATTAATCCAATCTTGTGAAGAATTAGGGTTGAGTATACATCCCTTTGGGACAGTAATTACAATTGAGGGTCCAAGATTTTCCACAAGAGCAGAATCAAATTTATTTAAGTAATGGGGAGCAGATTTAATAAACATGTCAATTGCTCCAGAAGCAACTTTAGCTAGAGAACTTGGAATAGAATATGCAACAATAGCAATGGCAACAGACTATGATTGTTGGAAAATTGATGAACCTCCAGTAACTTGGGAAGCAATATTAGAAGTAATGGAAAAAAATTCTGAGAATGTAAAAAAAGTGTTAATAAAAACAATCGGATCTTTTGTTTCAAAACCCGAAGAACCCTTATCCCAAAATCTAGAACAAGATTTAGAATTAATAAAATCAAAAATAAGAACCATCCCAAATTTTCCAAAACCTGGGATAATGTTCCGGGATGTAACAACTCTGTTTAAAGATAAAGAAGGAATGAGAAAAACTCTTGAAATCTTAACAAATAGATATAAAGATAAAAAAATAGACAAAATCGCGGGAATTGAATCGCGAGGATTTATTCTTGCAGGAGCCTTAGCTCAAAATCTTAATGCAGGATTTGTTCCAATAAGAAAAAAGGGAAAATTACCTCGAGAAACAGAATCTCAAGAATACGAATTAGAATATGGAACAGATACAATTGAAATTCATAAAGATGCAATCTCTCCCCGGGAAAAAGTGTTGTTAATCGATGATCTGATCGCAACAGGAGGCACAGCAAAAGCCTCCTGTGATCTCATCGAAAAACTCGGAGGAGATATTGTTGAGTGCGCCTTCATCATAGACCTTCCAGATCTTGGGGGAAAAGCTAAATTAAGTAAATACCCTGTTTATTGTATGGTTGAATTTGAAGGAGAATAACTACTAGTAGATAGTAACAAAAAGAAACATTTAAATAGTATAAATCCATATAAAAATTAAGAAAATGGTAGACAAAACACTTTTAGAAAAACAAAGAAAAGCAAAAGAAGCGGCTATCCACAGTTTCGATCGAATGAAACGTGCTGAAGTAGTAAGATTTTCAAGAGGTAAGGGAGATAAGCCACACTCTTATGTTGGACAAGATAATCTAAGAACAGATTATGAGAGCAAACTCTATGATTTACTAGTTATAGCAGATAATAACAGAAAAAATGGACAAAAAGAGGGGATTGGATTTTTAGATCTTGCCGCAGGAGCATTGGAATCCGCTAGAAGAAAACTAGCAGACTATGAACTGCATTTAAGTAGGGTACTTGGAGTAAATGGGAGAGAGCCTATCACTGATGAAATCATGGCAGGAGTTCAAAGAGATATTGATAAGCTCTACGAGCAAGGTCCAGCTACTGATCAGCTTACTGAAAAAAAATTAAGAGCCTTGTTAGAGGCTCAAATTATGTATCAGAATGTTCCAAAATTCGCTGAAATGATTGCGGATAGAGCATATAGAATTGCAGATCGAGCACTTAAGAGAGATTCCCCTGAATATAATACTGCACAGGATGCTCTAGCAGTTGTTCAAAAATTAGAAGCAACTTTCAAAAAAGAATATCTTCCTAGAGGGAAGCTAAGACAACCAAACACTGCAGATGCAGCATAATTTCCCTAGTTTTATATACTTCTTTAGTTTATACAAATAATGCCAAACCAAAAATCAATTTGGAATAAAATAGCAGAACCCTGGAAAAATTTCAGAGATGTTCCAAGAACAGAAGTTTCAGAATTTCTAGAAACTAAATCCGGAAAAATTTTAGATTTAGCTTGTGGGTCAGGAAGAAATTTCTTAGAAATGAAAGGGAAAGGAGAGATTTATGCTGTAGATTTCTCAGAAGAAATGGTTGGATTAGCTAAACAATTAGCAGAGCAAATAAATATTAAAGCTATAATCAAAATAGCTGACGTTTCTGAGATGCCCTTCGAAGATAATTTCTTCGATGCAGCAATATACATATCGGCTTTACATTGTGTAGATTCAGAAGACAAAAGAAAAAAATCTTTAGAAGAATTATTCAGGGTTCTCAAACCAAATTCGCAAGCATTAATAACTGTCTGGAGCAGAAATCATCAAAGAATCAAAAACAAACCAAAAGAAGCTCTTATCCCTTGGACAGTTAATAATGAAAGATTAGAACGCTATTATTACATTTATGATAAAGATGAATTATCTGAGCTCTTAAAATCAGTAGGATTTAAAATTGTTTCAATCAAAGAAGATAATAATATTATACTTATAGTAGAGAAACCAAGACTTCAGAAATAACATCAGGATCATGTCTCAAAATAGTTTTCACATCACTCCAAACTTCTGTTAAAAATTCTCCTTTGATAATCCTTTCTTCATCTAAATCAATCTCCACAAACTTAGATTTTTCTAGATCATAATACGTATCCATAACTTTCTTTCCTGGCTTTTTTGTGTTCAAGAGGATCTTATCCATCTTTCTTCCACAGTACTTTTCAATCTCTCCAACAAAATCAGAAGACTTAAAGTTTTCATTACCCTCTTTTGTAACAAGATTACACACATAACATATTTTTGCATTGCAATTCTTAATAGCTTCTTTCACACCTTTAACTAAAAAATTAGGAATAATACTTCCATAAAGATCCCCAGGACAAATAACAACCATATCCGCCTCTAAAATCGATTTTATTGTTTCACCATAAGCAGAAACTTCTGGATCTAGAAATACCCTTTTTATTTTTGATTCAGTTTTCAGATAGCTCACATCACTCTGCCCAGCTATTAAACTCCCATCTTCAAGCTCTGCAAATAGATTTGTTTTGCTAGTTGTAACCGGCAATACTTTCCCTCGAAGATTTAAAATATCCGAGGCTTGCTTTACTGCTTTTCCATGATCTCCAGTTATTTTTTCCAAAGCAGCTAAGATCAAATTTCCTAGAGAATGATCCTCAGCATGACCATTAAACCTATACTCAAAAACCTGTCTTAGCATTTTAGTATCATCACTTAAAGCAATAAGTGCACGGCGAATATCTCCTGGAGGTAAAACTCCCATCTCGTCTCTTAATTTTCCAGAACTCCCCCCATCATCCACCATGTTAACAATAGCAGTTAGATTAATATCAAAATTCTTCAATCCTTTTAATAATTGAAATGTTCCAGTTCCACCCCCAATTGTCACAACTTTTTTCTTATTCATATCTCTAGAATTAAATAGCAGTTTTTAAGGATTATGAAACTCTAGCCTAGATTTATTACCCCACCTTTCCCACCACCCATTCCTCCACCTACTCCTTGTCCCACTCCGCTTCCCATCCCACTTAGGCCTCCCTGCTGCCCAACAACTTTCATTATATCTAATAAAGAAAATTTCTCAAACTCAAGAATAGACTCATCTTTATCAGCAATATGAACTTTTATAATATTCATTCCATTGGTCATACAATTAAGAAGCCAAACATTTTCTTTTCCAATTTTCTGCAGCACAGCAATAATCTTTGTAACCTTTTCAGTTACTCCTCGATTTTTCATCTCATCTTGAACAAGCCCCTTCAGCATATCAAGATCAATATTAATCTCTCCATCTATTTTTTGCGGTTTTTTCTTTAACCCTTGCTGAGAAGTTTTTCTTAGAACTTTCTTCCCATCAATATCAAATGTTTCAACTTTTTTATTAGGGAGATAGTAATCTAATTGATATGTTGATTTTCCTCTCCCTAAATCCAAAACAAAAAAACCAGCGCATAAAGGAGCATTTGGATTTTTGGATTTGAAATTAGCAAACTCTTTGCTTCCTTCTAATTGTGTTATAAATTCATTTACCTTCATTTTCTCTCTTTTATTTCTGTATTAATATCTTCAATGAAGTTTTTAAGCTTTACCCCAAACTCCGGTTTCTTTCCTCTCCCTCTCAAAGCAATAGTTTCATTCTCTTCTTCTTTATCTCCAATTGTAATTAGATAAGGGATTTTCATAATCTCTGCATCTCTAACTTTTTCGTTCACTCTTACTGATTCCAAGTTAGAATCAACCCTTATTCCCTCTTCTCTTAATTCTGCAACAACTTTCTCAGCAGCTTTGATATTTCTATCTGTAAAGTTAATAACTCGAACTTGAATTGGAGATAACCATGTTGGTAAATTTCCATTTGTGTGTTCTAATAAAATTCCAATGAACCTTTCTAAACTCCCATAAACAACTCTATGCAACATAACTGGTCTTTTTCTCTTTCCTTCTTCATTAATATATTCAAGTTCAAATCTTTCAGGCATACTCATATCTAGTTGTATTGTAGCTAATTGCCAACTTCTATCTAGAGAGTCTTTAATGTGAAAATCTATTTTAGGTCCATAAAATGCCCCGTCTCCTTTATTGAGTTTAAATTTCATATGTTTCTTTTTCAAAACTTGTTTCAAAATTCCTTCGGTTTTATCCCAGAGAGCATCATCACCAATTCTTTTTTCAGGTCGAGTTGAAATCTCCACATGATATTTATAACCAAATTTACTATACATCCGATCAATCAAATCAATCAACTGAATAATCTCTTCTTCAATTTGATCTTCAGTACAAAAGATATGTGCATCATCTTGTGTGAATTTGTTCACTCTGAACAGCCCAGATAAAACTCCGGACAATTCAAGACGATGAACAATTCCCAGTTCTCCAACCCTTAATGGAAGATCTTTGTAAGATTTCTGGCCTTGTCGGTATACTAGCATTCCTCCAGGACAATTCATAGGTTTAACTGCCATTGCTCGTTTTTCATATTCAGTAAGGAAAATATTCTCTTTATACTTCTCCCAATGCCCAGAAATTTGCCATAGTTTTTTATCCAAAACAATCGGAGTGGAAATTTCCTGGTAACCTGCTTTTCTATGTTCCTCTCTCCAATATTCAACAAGTTCGTTCCAGATTATCAGTCCGTTATTATGCCAAAATACCATCCCCGGGGCAGTTTCATTAAAACTAAACAAATCAAGCTTCCTTCCTAAAATCCGATGATCATTATCTTTTAATTGCTCTCTATCTAGTATTGATTTTGAAATAGAATTTAACAAAGCCTGGACATTGTAGTTTTCTTCTGTTTCATTTCCTTTAATCTCCCTACTCAACTCAGAAAGTGGATGCCCTTTAACTTTTAATTCAAAACTTTTGTAATAACCAAACGGAGCTCGAGTAACTTCAAACTTTTTTTTCTTCAATTCCTCTTCAGCTTTCTTTAAAACATTCAAAGCCAAATCAGGACTTCCTAAATTAGACGAAAGATGAGCATACGGATACAAAACAATATTCTTGGTGTTCACCGGTTTAGCAATTTCAGAAATCTCTTTGACCAAACTATTAACACTCTCTTTCTCATTATCTCCTTTCTCAACAGCAGTCAAAACAACAAGAGGCTCATTTTTTACAAAAGTTTCCTCTTTACTTATTTCTTCAACTTCCTTAAGCGCCTTTTTCAATGCCTTAAATTTGATATAATCGCAGTGTAATGTTAGTATCTTCATCTTTTATTTGGTAAAGAAGTTTAGATTTATAATCCTTTCGTAGAAAGGGGAAATTTAAAGGAAAATATAAGAAAACCTTGGTGTTCTTAACACTAACCAACTCCTTCTACAGGGTAAGGGTAGTTCTGAAATTCATAATAAAATATAACTTCCAAACTTTATAATCTTTTCTATCTTGCTGGGGTAATATTGGAGGTTAAATGGCCTGGAGAAATCAAAACTTCCCCCCCAGAAACATAGCTAATCACAAAACTAGTATTGAGAACAAGACCCTCAAGCGGAGCATCGCATTCCACGAGGATAGTTTTTGATTCATTAATTAAAAAAGGATCAAGATTTGTGTTTGTCCCGCATTTTGATACAACTACTCCTTTAATGATATAGTCCTCTTCTCCAATATTTTGTATTCCTATTACAACAGAATTACGTGTTGAATAAAAATTCTCGCAATAAAACGGCCATTTCGCAGAGCACTTAAATTCCACACCTTCAATTTCAGATGAATAAAAAGCAATTATAACAATTACAATTCCAATAAGGAGAATAATCCATCCATGATGTTCCATAAATTCATTAAAATCCATACCTATCAATATATTCTGAATTTTATAAATCCTTTGAATAAGCAAAATAGTAAGTTTTATAAACTACTATTTAGTAGTTACAATATAATTATAGATATAAACTGAGGATAAAATATGGCACAAGAACCAAAACCTTCAAGAAGAGAATTTTTGTCTAGATTATGGAACACAGCAAAAACCGCCGCAGGAGTTTATGTAGCTAATGCTTTATTAGACCCAACAGAACTCTTATTTGCACAGACAACTCAACCAACCTATTTAGATGTAACAACCCTTCCTTTAGCTCCACAGGAAAAGAGAACAAGTAGAGAATACCAGGACCTCAATGTTTCTGGAAATCCTCTTTATGATGTGAGAAAAAGTGGAGATCTGAGGATATCACAAAATTTTAAATTAGGAGAATTCACAAAATCTGGAGGGGTTATATTTGATTTTGCTAGAATAGATCCAAAGATTCTTGAAGTTCTTCAATCAATAAGAACAGAGCTTAGAAAACCGATGGTGATTACTTCAGGATATAGATCTTTTAGCCATAATAGAAAAATTCATGGCTCTAGAAGAAGCAGACATATGAGTGGAGATGCAGCAGATTTTTATGTTCCGGGAGTTAGAGCATATGATTTAGCAGATTTATCAGCAGAAGTCTTAAAAAATAAAAAAATCCGTGGGGGAATTGGGACATATCAAGGACAAAGATTCATTCATGTAGATACAAGAGGAAGAGATGCAAGATGGGGCCCACACATAGCTCCAATTTATACTTTAAAAACTGATCATAAGTCTAAGGAGGCAGCTTAAAATGAAAAGAGAATATAATTTTGGCTGGGAGATTCCAAAACTTGCTTGCAGAAGAATCGATCCAGAATTTGCACAAGAAGGAGCAAGAAGAATAAGAGTTTCTCTTAGAGATTCATTAATCAGAGCATATGAACAAGGGGTAATTCCCTTCGATGAACTTGCTCCAGAGAGAGTTTATGAATTACTTAGAACTAATCCGAAAACTAATTCTCAAACGGATAAAGATTAACAAGTACAACAATTATCATAAAAGCTAATGATAGCCTAACAATCGTTCTCAGCTCATAGTTAACAAATAGGTTGACAATCAAGAGGATTATTAGAGCAGTTAATAAAACAAAGAACCATTTCTTACCTTGTTTCTGTTCATCTCTAGTTAAATATTTCAATAATAATCCAACAGGAATTCCTAAGATTAAGATTAATATATGTAGGATTACTTGTATCATGTTTATAATGAATCAAAAGGACTTTTAATACTTACCATTCTATTTCCTGAATTATGTATATATCCAAGTGAAGTCTCAGGAGATTTATGCCCGAGCATGGCTTGAACAACAGAAACATCATAATTCTCAGTCAAATGAGTTGCAAAACTATGTCTTAAGGTATGGCAATGAACATCTTTTCAATCTTTTAATTTAGCTTTTTTTTGCAGCTTTTTTCACAATCACTTGTAAGCTCCGGATATTATATTTCTTTTTTCTATCACTAATAAACAAATAACCCTCACGATCTAATTTCTCCATTTCAATTAAATTTTTAATCTTCTCTCTAACAATCTTAGACAAAACAAGTAATCTATCTTTCCCACCTTTTCCATTTCTAACAAAACCATAATTTTTATCTAACTCAATATCTTTTATTTTAATATTAACTACCTCACTAACTCTCATTCCAGAACTATACATTAATTCAATCATTAATCTATGTTTCCAATTTGTAATCTGTTCTAACAGTTTTCTAATTTCTTCCTCACTTAAAACTCTTTGGATTCTTTCAGGAACTTTTGAATATTTAATATCAACCCACATTTTTCTTCCCTGAATTTGTTCAAAGTAAAATTTTAATGCCATTAAGTTAACATTCATTGTGTTTCCAGAAAGATCTTTCTCTGACATTCTTTCTAAATAGAGACGAATATCTCTTTTTGTTATTTTTCTTAAAGATTTGTTTTTACAAAATGAAGAATTAAGAAATCTTGCAAGACATCCAACATAGGTAGAAATTGTTTGTTCTGAATATCTTCTTCTCCGAAGTTCTTTACTCAGAGATTCTGAAGGATTCATTGTAAAAAATAATTGGAAAAACTCTTTAAATAAATTATTTATAACTTAAAAATAAGGACAAAATTCTTCTTAATGAAAGTTTAAATTTAATGCTTTCTCTTATTAATAAAATTAAATTCAACACTTTTCGCTAAAAGTCTGTTATGTGCAATCGGGCTACGGCGGGCTTAATAGAAAACTTAATAAAATAACTTAATTTATTGATATTATGAAAATGAAATTTTCAAAAGAAAAATATATTGGCTTGGGTCATGTCCCTATCGGAATTGGGGCAGTCATCAAGGGTTGGAATATTACAGAAGAACATTTTAGAAATTCCGATGTTCTTCCTGTTGTTGATTTTAGAGCTATGACTAATGCCTGCCCTCACAATTGTTTTCATTGTTTTACTGACAAAATGAAGAAAACTCTTTCTTTTGAGGAGATTAAAAGAGTTATCGATAAACTTGCTGAAATGAAAACAATTGCTATTGATTATTTAGGAGAGGGAGAGCCGACAATCGATAAAGATTTTTTTGACATAATTGAATATACTGCAAAGAAAGGCATACAACCAATCATTTTCACAGACGCAGCCACAAAACTTAGAGATAGAGGTTTTGTTAAAAGAATTAAAAAATCAGGTGCTTGCGTCTGTCCAAAATGTGATAGTTTATGGAATAAAGATTTTCAAAATTGGGTTGTCGGAGATGAAACAGGGACATATTTTGACCAGAGAAATGAAGCTATCAAAATATTAATTGAAGAGGGTTTTAACAAACCCGAAGAAGATGGGACAACCCGAATTGGTTTTGATATGGTTGTATGCAAAAAGAACATGCATGAAGTTGAAAAAACTTTGCGGTATTGTAGAGAAAATAATCTTTGGGCGATATTTTCTTTTTATCTTCCATCTGGAAGAAGCGGAAAAGAAGATTTTGATAAATCTTTGCTTTTAACCAAAGCAGAAAAAAAGAAAATACAAGAAACGGTCAAAAAAATCGATGAAGAATACTGTTTCCAACATGAAATTCTAAACAATTTTATGACTTCTCGATGTGTAGAATTTATGTGTATTTATGGAGATGGTAGAGTAAGCCCCTGTGTTGGAAACGAAACGATTGTCGGCAATATAAAAGACAATTCTATAAAAGAATTAAGAAAAACAATAATCAATAGATTTCCTTGCCATGACCCAAGCACCTTTGACGGAAATTGTTGTTATAGAGAAAAATTATAGACTTTTGAAAATTTCATAATAACGCCCGCCTCCGCTCGACTTCTTCGCTCCTTTCAGTCGCTCGACCACATTGCATTCTCACTTCACTTCGTTCCGTTCGGGAGACATAACAGGGCTTAGTCAAAATTTTCCAATGCTCTGTTGCGGAAAACTCAGTTCAAACACTTCCTTGCTTACTCACTGCCTTCACATTCGTTCAGGTCTACTAACACGGTTAAACCTAACCTAACTAAGCTGCTTCTTTAACTTCAGTTTCTTCAGAAGATTTCTTCTTAACTTTAACAGCTTTTAGTCCTCTATCTCCTTGCTCAACTTCAAATTCAACAGAATCCTTTTCATCTATAGAGACTCCTGGTTCTAATCCACTTTTATGGACAAAATATTCCTTACCATCTTCTCCAGCTATAAAACCAAATTCCTTAATGCTATTAAAAAATTTTACAGTTCCTTTCATTTTTTCCTCCCTGGTTCATAATTTAAATTTATCACTTTCTCTCAATCAGAAAACGTCAAACTTAATAAACAAACCTCAAAATATAAGAATGAATATCCTAATTAAAATAAGATGTACTTAGTTCTTTTTAAACCTTTGTTAACTAACCCTCCTCCCTCATAACCCCAAAATTTATAACTCTGAATCAACATAAACAATCATGAGATTAGTAGACATACATTCGCACCTCGACCACGCCAGATTTGAAAAAGATCTAGACAAAGTCATAGAAAGAGCAAAGAAAGCCGGAGTAGAAACAATCATAACTTCCGGAGTAAATTCAACAACAAACAGATTAATTTTAGATCTAGCTAAAAAATATTCAGACATAGTTCAAGTTTCATTCGGTCTGTACCCTCTAGACGTTTTAGCAAAGGAATTGGAATCTGGTGAAGCTGATGGTTTCCCTAGGGACTTAGAACCCTTTGACTTAAATAAAGAACTAGAATGGATAGAAGAAAATAAAGATAAATGTATAGCAATAGGCGAAGTTGGATTAGATTTCTCATTTAACACAGGAAAAGAACAAGAACAACTTCCTGTATTTAAAAAAGTTATCGAGTTAGCAAAGAAAATAAACAAACCCCTAATAGTTCACACAAGAAAAGCAGAAAAAGAATCATTAGAATTACTAGAACAATCAGGACATAAAAAAGTTATTCTTCATTGTTTTAGCGGAAGGAAATCTCTAATTAAACAAGCAGTTGATTTAGGTTTTTTCTTTTCAGTTCCTCCAGTCATAACAAGATTAGACCATTTCAAAACACTAGTAGAAATTGTTCCTTTAATACAATTATTAACAGAAACAGATGCTCCTTATCTCTCTCCCATAGCAGGAGAAAGAAATGAGTCAGCAAATGTAACAGTTACAATAGGAGAAATAGCGAAGATAAAAAATCTTTCAAAAGAAGAAGTTGCAGATCAAATTTACAAGAATTATGAAGATTTATTTCTTAACTAAACTTACCCTTTACAATCTAAAATCTTGATTATATGATAACCAAACTGAGTTTTAATCGGCCCGATTAAATCCCCTTTCTTTGCATTAAAACACGCTTTGTCAAATTCAGGAACCATTTGATTTCTACCAAACCATCCCAACACCCCACCATTTTTCCCACTTGGACATTCAGACTTTTCTTTAGCCAATTTTTCAAAACTCTCACCAGCTTTAACTTTTTCTAGAATTTCATTTGCTTCTTGCTCTGTCTTAACTAATATATGTGAAGCATTAACTTGATTTGACATTTTAAACGCCCAGTGCAGGAGTCGAACCTGCCCACCCCGAAAGGTCGAGGTTAGCAACCTCGTGCAATACCGCTATGCGAACTGGGCTTATGCTTTTCTTAGCCACACGATGCTTAAATGGTTTTTGCTTCGAGATTGCTGTTTTTAATATAGTGCCCATTTTTGGACACCTTATTAGCAATCCGATGCAATACCATTATGCGATCAGGGCTGATAAATATACTAAGAAATTGTAGTTTTAAATTTATTGATAGCAACATTTAAAAGTTAAAATCCTCTCGATAATCTATAGCGGGGTGGAGCAGACTGGTTAGCTCGCGAGGCTCATAACCTCGAGGTCGCGTGGTTCAAATCCCGCCCCCGCTATCTTTAAATAATAATCCTCTTTTTTCTTATCATGACACTAAAACTAGGAATAGATGATGCTGGAAGAGGCCCAGTTATTGGCCCAATGGCTTTAGCAGGCGTTTTAATAGATGAGAAAATAGAAGCCTTATTCAAACAATTAGATGTAAAAGATTCAAAAAAAGTCCTCCCAAAAAAAAGAAAAATATTAGAGCAAGAAATAAAAAATCATTCTATCTCATTTGATATACAATTAACTTATCCAGAAGAATTAGACTCAAGAATGCTCTCCGGAACCAATCTAAACAAAATAGAGGCAATCAAAGCAGCCAGAATAATCGATAATATTATGGATCCTATATCTAAAGAATTCCCTAATGAAATAGTTTATGTAGTTATAGACTGCCCATCCCCAAATACAGAATCATGGAAATCTCATTTAATGGAACAAATAACATATAAAGAAAATATCCAAGTATCATGCGAGCATAAAGCAGATGTAAACCACATTTCAGCTGCAGCAGCTTCAATACTGGCAAAAGAAGCAAGAGAATCAGAACTGGAAAAAATAAAAAAAAGAATCGGTCGCGACTTCGGATCAGGATATCAAACAGATCCAGTAACAACAAAATTCCTAGAAGAATATTCTCACGAACATATTAATGACGGAATTATTAGAACAACATGGCAAACATGGAAAGATACAGTTACAAAAAAGGAGCAGAAGAAGTTATTCTAATTATCCCAAAGCTCATAAAATATTTTACTTAAATTTTCAGCTAGTTTTTCATTTTCTATAAACAAGACTCCTCCGAATTGCAATGGATCCTGCTGAACCAGTTTTATTAAAACTTTTTTTACATCAATAATGTCACATCTTGCAAAGTCAGTATCTACTCTTTTTATTTGAAAACTATTTGGATTATTTTTATTTATACTTTTGATAATCTTAGATAAATCACAATCAACAGGATATATTGTTTTAAATATAACTCCTCTTTTTATTGCTTTTTCTATCTCTCTTTCCCATAAGGTCTTGCTCTCCCTATTTGATTTTGGTTTATGATGCACATTTAAAATCTGTAGAACTTCATTTTCAGCTTCGAGAAAACTTCTCAGTTGAATATTTTTATTATCTTCATTTGTTACACCAATTTCAAAAAACCTCGTCTTTCTATTTCTTGTTTTATCAATCTCACTACCAAATTGTTTTAATTCTTCAATTAATCTTTGATTTTCTTCCTGCTTTTTTTTAATTAATTTAGAAATTAATTCAGATGCATTTTCAATATAAACTAACTTTGGTCTTGAGTTATTTTCATTAATATATCCTTTTTCTTTTAACCCTTTGACAATAGAGTATATTTTTCCAAAAGGAACTCCTGCTTTTTTACTTAATTCCCTGAGAGAAAGATTCTCTTTTAGAAGAACTTCTAATACTTTTGTTTCATAATTGCCCATCCCTAGATTTCTTAACTCATTAACCATTTTAACTCTAATTAAGAGTGAAAAGTGATGAATTCTTTTTAAATATTTATATTCTTAAGATTATATGGAACTAACACAACAGCAGATTTTAGATCTCCTTAAGGACACAGATACTCCAGATACTCGTGCTTTACAGAAAATTAGGATTGAAAATATAGGGAAAGCAACAATTTACGGAGAACAATACACAGAAAAAGAAGCAAATAAAACTCCTCCAAGGATAGTAGCTCTTCGTCCTGATGAACAGGCAAAAGTTTACTCCCTTGCAATTCCTTTTTCTTTTCCATCATGCGATCCTACAGGAAGCAACTCAGGAATAAACAGATATTTTAATAGATGGACATCCACAAGCCATAATAGATCGGCAATGCACCTTACAACTCAGGAAGATCTTAATAAACTAATAGAAATATTTGCAGGAAATAAGATTCCTATAAAAGTTTCAAAACCTTGCGGACCTATAAGAGGATATAACAGATCTTCAGCAGAGGGGGATTGGGACAACCCTCCAGGAATAGAAGTTCCTCATTCATGGGATGAATTAAATCGGATGTTTTATCATCAGTTTATTCCCTGGAGTAATTTTCCTCTTGTAGCAATTCCTTTCTGGGGTGTCGAAACTCTTGATATAGAAGGACAAATGCCTCATGATCTCCCAAAGCCCCCTTATCTCTCTCACTATCCTCTAATTGAAACAGGAACACTATCATTTCAGGCAACAATGAATAGGTATTTTGTTAAAACAGAAGTATGCTCTCCTGCTCAACTAAAAAATACTCCCATAAAAGAAGCTCTTGAAAAAAGATTAGGAGAGGATATGCAAAGATTAATAGGAAAGGAGCAATATTTCAAAGGAGAAAGGGATAGTATCGGAGGAGGAATTGTAAAAAA
>Ga0066639_10001819_pt1 | contig 18830 bp, 17 predicted proteins | sample CryGeyCG2114_010_2_FD_59504 | JGI IMG/M metagenome (GOLD analysis project Ga0066639, IMG submission 59504) | Groundwater microbial communities from aquifer - Crystal Geyser CG10_big_fil_rev_8/21/14_0.10 | ecosystem: Environmental > Aquatic > Deep subsurface > Groundwater | place: USA: Utah...
CTTAATCTGATTATATAATATTGGTTTTGGCTGTCAAGCCAATCCGTTTTCGCTAGACCCTTGACCCGTTAGATGTTTCGCTATCTAACGGGGCTTGACAATATTTTGAATATATTTTAAAATAAATAAGGAAACAATAAAAGGGAAATAAGGGTGGAACGAATTGATTCTTAAGAGAATCCATCTGCGCTCAAGCAGCAGGGATTGTTGTGTTGTTTTAATTGCGAACAATACCCAAATGCTGCCAGAATTTAAGGAGTTTTTTAGTGCCAACGCGCGTTCAATTTAATCCGCAAAAAACAATTTCAATTCCTTTGCCTGATTTAATTGAAGTCCAGACAAAATCCTACGAATGGTTTTTCCGTGAAGGTTTTAAAGAGCTATTAGACGAGATTAGCCCGGTAGGCGATTTTACCGGCAAGGTTTTAAAATTAGAATTTTTGGGCACATCACTTGATGCTCCTCGTTACGATGAAGAAGTAACCCGTGAGAAAAATTTAACTTTTCAGGCGCCTTTACGCTCTCAGGTAAGATTAACAAATAAAATTACGGGAAAATCTAAAGATTCAACCGTGTTTTTGGGCGATTTTCCTTTAATGACGGAACGGGGTACTTTTATTATTAATGGTATTGAAAGGGTGGTCGTCTCTCAAATACTTCGTTCGTACGGGGTGTTATTCGTTAAAGAAGAAATTGCTAATAGAAAACTTTTTGGGGCAAAAATTATTCCTTCTCGTGGCGCCTGGCTCGAATTTGAAACTTCGCCACGCGATGTTATTACGGTTAAAGTTGACCGCAAAAGAAAAATACTAATTAGCACATTTCTTCGAGCGATTGGACTATCAACAGAGAAAATTATAGAATCCTTTGAAGATGTTAATGATGATAAAGACCACGATTATATCAAGGCAACATTAGGCCGCGACAGTGCCAAGACCTACGAAGAAGCTTTAGTCGAAGTCTATAAGCGTATTCGACCGGGCGATTTGGCGACGGCAGACACGGCCAAGGCATTTTTAGAAGCGATGTTTTTTAATCACAAAAGATATGATCTGGGTCGCGTTGGCAGATATAAAATTAATCGTCGTCTAGATTTAAATATTTCTGATGAGCTTAAAAATCGAGTCTTGCGAATCGAAGACACAATCGAAACAATTAAAGAAATAATTAGACTAAATAACAATCCAATGGCCGAGGCTGATGACATTGATCACCTTAAGAATCGCCGCGTTCGCGCTGTCGGTGAATTGGTGCAAGGCAAAGTAAGAGTAGGTCTTTTGCGCATGGAAAGAATAATCAAAGACAGAATGTCAGTTTTAGACCCCGACACGGTCACTGCCAATCAACTGATTAATGCCAGGCCGATTGTGGCAGTTCTGCAGGAATTTTTTGCTTCGGGCCAGCTTTCGCAATTTATGAACCAAACCAATCCCTTAAGCGAATTGGAACATAAAAGATGCTTGTCAGCTACTGGTCCAGGCGGACTATCCCGCGAACGAGCTGGCTTTGAAGTGAGAGATGTCCACTCCTCTCACTATGGCCGAATTTGTCCAATTGAAACTCCGGAGGGTCCAAATATCGGTTTGGTCGGCTATATGGCAAGTTACGCCAAAATCAATGAATACGGTTTTATCGAGACGCCATATTTAATCGTTGATCAGAGAAAAGGTCAAAAAGCATGCCGAGCAAAAGTGACTGAAAAGATCGTCTATTTAGACGCCGACGCAGAAGAGAAAGCAATTATTGCCCCAGCCTCAGCGAAAATTGATCAAAAAGGATATTTTACCGAAAGCAAAACCGTGGTTAGAAAATACGGTAAACCAACGACTGAGAGAGTCGCGAAAATTGAATATATGGATGTTTCGCCAAAACAGACGGTTTCAATCTCGACGGCCCTAATTCCTTTTGTTGAGCACGATGACGCTACCCGTGCCTCAATGGGTTCGAACATGGAGCGTCAAGCCGTCCCGCTTTTATTGCCCGAAGCGCCGATTATTGGTACCGGTATGGAGCGGGATGCTGCTAGAGACTCGGGCCAGTGTCTTTTCGCCAAGAACGAAGGGACAATTGAAGAAGTTTCGGCTTCGGAAATTATTTTTAAAACCAACAAAGGTCAAAGAATACGCTATGGCCTAAAGAAATTTCAACGTTCTAATCAGGGTACGTGTTTAAATCAAACGCCGGTGGTTAAAGCCGGTGACAAGGTGAAGAAAAATGATATTTTGGCCGATTCGTCAGCCACCGAAAATGGTGAATTGGCCTTGGGAAAGAATATTTTAGTCGCTTTTATGTCATTTCGCGGGGCAAACTTTGAAGATGCCATTATAATTTCCGAGCGCCTGGTGCGGGAAGATATTTATAGTTCAATTCATATTGAAAAATATTCGATTGAAGTCCGAGATACAAAGCTTGGCCCCGAACTTTTAACCCGAGACATTCCCAATGTAGGAGAGGAAGCTTTAGCAAATTTGGATGAACAGGGAATTGTCCGAATTGGCGCTGAAGTTAGGACTGGCGATATTTTGGTTGGTAAAATTTCGCCTAAAGGTGAGACAGAGCTTTCAGCCGAAGAGAAATTGCTTCGAGCAATTTTTGGCGAAAAAGCGAAAGACGTTAAAGATACTTCGCTTCGCCTGCCCCATGGAGAATATGGGCGAATTGTGGGAGTTAAAATATTTTCAAAAGAAGCGGGCGATGAGTTATCGGCCGGAGTTTATCAAATGGTGGAGGTGTCGGTGGCCCAACTTAGAAAAGTGCAGGTTGGCGACAAACTGGCTGGCCGCCACGGGAATAAAGGGGTAATTTCAGTTGTTTTGCCGACCGAAGAAATGCCCTTTTTAGTTGATGGCACGCCAGTTGATATTGTTTTAAATCCTTTAGGGGTAATTTCCAGAATGAACTTAGGTCAGATTTTGGAAACACATCTGGGTTGGGCGGCCGAAAAACTTGGGTTTAAGGTTTCGGCACCTGTTTTTGAAGGCGTCGATTATTCAAAAATTCAAGAAGAGCTTAAAAGGGCAGGCCTCCCAGAAGATGGAAAGGTTCAACTATACGATGGTCGTACGGGAGAGCCGTTTGATCAAAAGACAACCTGCGGGATTATCTATATGATGAAGCTTTGCCACTTAGTTGATGATAAAATGCACGCCCGATCAACCGGGCCCTATTCGATGGTAACGCAACAACCCCTAGGGGGTAAGGCGCAATTTGGTGGACAGCGTTTTGGCGAGATGGAGGTCTGGGCCTTGGAGGCTTATGGCGCTGCCCATACATTACAGGAAATGCTCACCATCAAATCCGATGATGTTATTGGGCGTTCAAAAGCCTACGAAGCCATTATTAAAGGTGAGCCAATTCAAAAACCGCAGATACCAGCGAGCTTCTACGTTTTAGTCAAAGAATTACAATCTTTAGGTTTAAATGTCGAGATGCTTTCATCAGCCGAACTTTCACGAGAAAAAAGAGAAACCATGCCCGTCATAAAATTAGAAGAAAAGTCCGAATTGGAAGGAGAATCTTTTGATGAGAAAGCGGAAGAGGAGAAAGTGACCGAATTGGAAGTGCCCGCGCCCGAGCTCGTCGAAGAACCAATTGATAAAAACGAAGAGCGAAGGTAAGGAAAGAATTACGAAGTACGAAGAAGGAAGATATGAAACAAAATCAAAGATTAACCCGGACAATTACCAGAGAACAACCAAAAATCTCCGATTTTGATGCTTTAAAAATCGCGGTTGCCTCCCCGGAAGAAATTTTAGGATGGTCCTATGGCGAGGTTTTGAAACCGGAGACAATCAACTACCGGACCCAGAAACCAGAGCGCGACGGCTTATTTGATGAGAGAATTTTTGGTCCAACAAAAGACTTCGAGTGTTACTGTGGAAAATATAAAAAGATAAGATACAAAGGTGTCGTCTGCGATAAATGCGGCGTTGAAGTCACGCGCTCGTCCGTCAGGCGAGAGAGAATGGGCCATATTGATTTAGCCGTGCCAGTTACCCACATCTGGTATGTTCATGGCATCCCCAGCATTTTAGGGTTAATTTTGGATTTATCGACGACCGAACTCGAGCAAGTTATTTATTTTGCTGGCTTTATTGTCTTAGAGGTTGATGAAAATATCCGCAAAAGCGCTCTTGAACAATTAGAAAAAGAATTTTCCGATTTAAAATCAAAATATGCTGATCGAGCGGCGAATAATCTTGAGCAAATAAAAGTTGATTCGCTATATCGCGCGACCAAGCAGGAGATTACCTCACTTACTCCTAAAATGATTTTATCCGAGAGTAAATATCAAGACCTTTCACTTCGTTACGGACAAATTGTAAAGGTTGGTATTGGCGCTGAAGCTATTTATGAGATTCTAAAAAAGACGAATTTAGACGATCTTCATGGAGAGCTAAACAATACTCTGAAAAAAGCCGATGGGACAAATCGAAGAAAAATAATGCGCCGACTGAAATTTATTACGGATATGAAAAATGCCGGTATCAAGCCAGAGTGGTTGGTTATTACCCGATTGCCCGTGCTTCCGCCTGATTTAAGACCAATGGTTCAATTAGACGGCGGTCGTTATGCCGCTTCAGACCTAAATGATTTATACCGGAGAGTTCTAAACCGCAACAACCGGCTTAAAAGATTAATTGCGCAGGGAGCGCCGGAAGTAATCTGCCGTAATGAGAAAAGAATGCTGCAAGAGGCAGTTGATTCTCTAATCGACAATTCTGCCAGACGCGGCCGGGCAGTCTCAACTGGGGCGGCGGCGAGAAAGTTACGATCGTTATCGGATATGTTGCGGGGCAAACAAGGTCGTTTTCGACAAAATCTCTTGGGAAAGCGGGTCGATTACTCCGGGCGTTCCGTGATTGTGATCGGTCCCGATCTAAAACTTCATCAATGCGGCCTGCCAAAAGTTATGGCTCTAGAGCTTTTTAAACCATTCGTGATTTCTAAGTTGATTAACGAAGGCGAAGTTCATAATGTTAAAAATGCGACCCGTTTAATTGAACGGGGTGAGCCAATTGTTTGGGATATTTTGGAGAAAATAACTTCAAATTATAACGTTCTTTTAAATCGGGCGCCGACCTTGCATCGTCTGGGAATCCAAGGTTTTCAGCCGGTCTTAATCGAAGGCAAAGCCATCCAGATCCATCCTTTAGTCTGCTACGCCTTTAATGCTGACTTTGATGGCGACCAGATGGCTGTTCATGTTCCCCTTTCGGTTCAGGCCAAAGAAGAAACGACCAACATTATGAAATCTTCGCTCAATATTCTAAAGCCAGCCTCAGGTGAGCCGGTTGTTTCGCCCAGACTGGACATTGTTTTTGGCTGCTATTATTTAACCACCTTTGAAGAAGGCGCTAAAGGTGAAGATAAAATCTTTGCCTCTAAAAATGAAGCCATTTTAGCCTACCAACAAGGCTTCGTGCACGCCAGGGCCAAAATAAAAGTAAAAATGCGTCTTGAAAAAGAGGGTCGAGAAGGGGCTAAATCTCCGGAACAAATTGTCGAGACCTCCGTCGGGAGAATTCTTTTTAATAATGTTTTGCCGGATGAAATTCTTTTCCAAAACAGCGCCATGGATTCAAAAGCGCTTAAAAAACTCGTGGCGATAACTTTTGATCGTTTCGGCACCCAAGTCACGGCAGAGATGGTTGATAAAATTAAAAAAATTGGCTTTGATTTTGCCGGGCTTTCGGGAATGACGATTTCTGTCGCCGATATAAATATCCCAACTTCTAAAGAAAATGTTCTAAAAGAAGGGGATGCGGAGTTAGAAAAAATCGAAAATCAATATCAGCGAGGTTTAATCACCGATATCGAGCGCAGCGTCAAAACAATTGAACTCTGGAATGGTATTCGTTCTAAGCTCGAAAGCCAAATGTTAAAAGAATTTGATCAGCACAACCCGGTTTTCTTAATGATTGTTTCTGGCGCGCGAGGTTCGGTTGCCCAGTTAACGCAAATGGGGGGGATGAAGGGGCTAGTAGTTAATCCGGCTGGGGAAATTATTGAATTGCCGATCCGCGCCAATTATAAAGAAGGGCTATCAGTGATTGAATACTTTATTTCCACCCATGGCGCGAGAAAGGGAAAATCAGACACGTCGTTAAGGACTTCAGACGCTGGCTATTTAACGAGACGCCTAGTTGATGTGGCTCATGACGTTGTGGTCACGACTAAAGATTGTGGCAGCGAACAGGGTCTGGAAATTGATCGTCGAGAATCTGAAGAAATGGGTGAGCATTTCACTTCTCGAATCGTCGGCCGCGTTAGCATGTTGGACGTTAAGAATATTGTTAAAAAAGGTGAGGAAATTAACGAAGAAGAAGCCGCTTTAATCGAAAAAAGTGACCTCTCGTCAATCAAGGTCAGGGATGTCTTAAACTGTAGAGCTGAACGGGGAGTCTGCCAGGCGTGTTATGGAAGAGATCTAGCTACTGGAAAAACGGTTGAGATTGGGACGGTGGTTGGTATTATAGCTGCTCAAGCAATTGGTGAGCCGGGAACGCAGCTGACGATGAAAACCTTCCACTTGGGCGGAATTACAGGGGAGGATATTACTTCTGGTCTTCCGCGCGTTGAAGAGTTGTTTGAGGCGAGATCCCCACGTAATCCTGGAATTCTGGCCGAAATTGATGGTCGAGTTAAAATTTATGAACAAAAAGAGCAAAATAACATTGTTCTGGAGTCATTTGATCTTCAAAAGGAAGAACACGATTTATCGGGGGGATACAAGTCGGTGGTTAAAGATGGCGACATTGTCAAAGCCCGCCAGGCAATCGCGGTGGCGACTGAGAGAAAAGCCATCAGAGCTGGTTTTACTGGAAAGGTTAAAATTTCCGATAAAAAAATTATTATCACCTCAACGGAGAAAGCAACCATCACTTACGAAGCGAGTTCAAGAGCTAATTTAAAGGTAGAAGATGGTGATGAAGTCAAGCGCGGTCAAGAATTGACCGAGGGGCATCTTGATTTGGAGATTTCATCGAAGTTACGCGGCAAACTTTCAACTCAAAAATATATCATTCGTAGTATCCAAGAAATCTACGCCTCACAGGGCCAGACAATTAATGATAAACATATCGAAATTATTGTTCGAGAGATGTTTTCTAAGATGAAGATTAAAGATCCGGGCGATTCCCGATACATTATCGGCCAGCTTGTTGATGAGATGGAGGTAGAAAAGGCGAATACTGCCTTAAAGGAAAAAGGTAAAAAACAAGCTCTTGTTGAAGAACAGGTGATGGGAATTACGAGAGTGGCTTTGAAGACCGAGAGCTTCCTTTCGGCGGCCTCCTTCCAGGAGACGACAAGCGTTCTTATTGACGCAGCGACTCGTGGCGCTATTGACCGGCTGCAGGGATTGAAAGAAAATGTGATTATCGGCAAGTTAATCCCCGCCGGCACTGCTTTAGGGAGGAAATAAATTATGCCAACATTCTCGCAACTAATCAAATACGGCCGACGACCAAACCCAACAAAGACAAAAACCCCGGCAATGAGAAAGGGGTTCAATTTTCTTAAAAATAAACCAGTCGATTTTAAGAAGGGCCGACCATTCATGCGCGGTGTTTGTATTAAAGTAACCACGGTCACGCCCAAAAAACCAAATTCTGCCTTGCGGAAAATCGCCCGTGTCAGATTGACCTCTGGCCAAGAAGTAACTGCTTATATTCCCGGCGAAGGCCATAATTTGCAAGAACACTCGGTTGTTTTAGTACGAGGCGGAAGAGTCAAAGACTTACCGGGCGTAAGATACCATGTCATCCGCGGAAAATTAGATACCGCGGGCGTTGAAAATCGGATGCAAGGACGATCAAAGTATGGTGCGAAAGGTGCGAAAGGTATGAAGGGTGGTAAAAGCAGTGGAGCGCCGAAAGCAAATGGCGCGGCAGAGCCTGCTTCTTCGAAGGAAGGAGCAACTGAAGCATGAGAGCAAAGAAAGCGACCAAAAGAAAATTAAATCCAGATTTAAAATATCATTCCGTCACCGTCGAAAAATTTATTAATAAAGTAATGCTCCGGGGTCAAAAAGAAACAGCAAGAATTCTTGTTTATCGCGCTTTCGATCGAGTCAAGGATGAAACTAAAAAAGAACCATTAGAAGTTTTTGAAAGCGCTCTCAAAAATACCTCACCGTTACTCGAGGTAAAACCAAGACGTATTGGTGGGGCGACGTATCAGGTTCCGGTTGAGATTTCACCGGATCGCAGAGAAACGTTGGCAATGCGCTGGATTATCACTGCCGCTAGACGTCAAGCGGGAGCGGCGTTCGAAAAATTATTATCCCAGGAAATATTGGCCGCTTTTCAAAATACGGGAGCAAGCATTAAGCAAAAAGAAAATATGCATCGGATGGCTGAAGCTAACAAGGCATTCGCACATTATGCACGTTTCTAAATATATTTACCGCCCGCTATCGCAGAAACATATCTAACAATAACATCGAAGCCGCAGTCCCGCAGACGGCGCACGGCGTGACAGAATGCAATTCTGTAAGCCAGTAAGCCGTTATGCTGGGATAAAGCGTTTGCCCATTACGCGAGATTTTAAACATATCGGATTTGACAAATTGAGTTTATTGATGTGATACTTAAATTAAGTTTAATAAAAGGAGGTAGTAGAACTTTGCTATTTCTAAAGAAATGCCAGCGGCATTTTAGCAAAGTTTCACTACCTGGTAAAAGGAGGTTTAATGGACACTACAGTAGATCCTGCTGCCGATGCCGCCGCTGCCGCGGCTACCACTGGAGTTTTAGCGTTCGGCGTCGGGATGGTGATTTTCTTCTGGATTTTGGGAATCCTCGGTCTAATCCTTTTTATCTGGGCCTTGGTCGATTGCATCCGCCGACAATTCACCAATCCGAATGATAAGGTTTTGTGGCTGGTTTTGATCATTTTGATTGGTTGGATTGGACCAATTCTGTATCTAATCATCGGTCGCAAAAAAGGAACCATCCCAGCGTAAAACAAAAGGTCTAAATACCAAAGACCACCCTTAAGAATAATGGGTGGTTTTTGGTATTATTCTAAGTTAATAATTTATTGACGACGAGTTAAGCATCTGTTAAGATATATATGTATTTCCCAAAAGGGGGTATTTTTAATATCGATCGAGGAGAAATAAATGGCGCGTGAATACAGTCTAGAGAAAACGAGAAATTTCGGCATTATCGCCCACATTGACGCCGGCCCATCCTACGCTCTTACTGCAAAAGGGACTACGTCCTCTACTTGCAGTGCGAGCTTCGGAGGACTGCGCTTTGGCTGTGGAGGAAATAATGGCTAGAGAATATTCGTTAGAGAAGACTCGCAATTTTGGAATTATAGCGCATATAGACGCTGGTAAAACAACGGTGACTGAGCGGGTGCTTTTTTATACGGGGAAAACCTATAAAATCGGCGAAGTTCACGAAGGTGAGGCAGTAATGGACTGGATGGCCCAGGAGCGTGAGCGCGGGATTACGATTACTTCAGCGGCGACAACCTGTTTTTGGGCTTCTCGCGATAACCCACGAGAAAAAATCCGTTTTAACATAATCGATACGCCAGGCCATATTGATTTCACTGCCGAGGTGCAAAGATCTTTAAGAGTGCTCGATGGCGCGATCGTTGTTTTTGATGGTGTTGCCGGCGTTGAGCCTCAATCGGAAACAGTTTGGCATCAAGCGGATAAATTTGGGGTGCCAAAGATTTGCTTTATCAACAAGCTCGATCGCCTGGGCGCAGATTTCTATAAAGCATATGAATCTATCAAAGACCGTCTAACCGACCACGCGGTCGTCATGCAATTTCCTAATGCTCATGAGGAGAAATTTAGCCAAATTATTGATTGCCTAAGACTTAAAGCCTATGAATTTATTGGCGATAAAGGGCAGGAAGTCAAAGAACTTGAGATTCCGGCAGAGTTTACTGAACTTGCCGAAAAATACCACCATATTTTAGTCGAAAAGATTGCCGAACAAGATGACGAATTGCTTCATAAGTATCTTGAGGGGACAAAACCTTCCTACGAAGAGTTAAAAAAGGTTCTTCGAGGGGCCGTAATTCGTAATAAAATCGTCCCTGTTTTTTGTGGATCGGCGCTGAAAAATAAAGGCGTCCAACCAGTTTTAGACGCAGTCATTGATTATTTACCATCGCCAATTGATATTCCTCCGGTCAAAGGGGTGAAGCCTCGGACCGATGAACCAATTGAAAGGAAGGCTGACGATAGCGAACCCTTTGCCGCTCTGGCTTTTAAAGTGGCGGCAGATCCCTTTGTGGGAACTTTAACTTTCTTCAGAGTTTATTCAGGGACTCTTAAGGCTGGCTCATATGTTCTCAATTCAGCCAAAGATAAAAAAGAGCGTATTGGCCGGATCGTGCGGATGCACGCCGCGAGCCGTGAGGAGGTCAAAGAGGTTTTTGCTGGAGAAATTGCGGCCGCCGTAGGTCTCAAAGATACTTTTACCGGCGATACGCTCGCGGATGAAAAAGAGCCAATTATTTTAGAAAGAATCGCCTTTCCAGATCCGGTGATTTCGGTGGCGATTGAACCAAAGACTAAAGCGGATCAAGAAAAGATGGGCATTGCTTTAAACCGGCTGGCGGGGGAAGATCCAACCTTCCAGGTTAAAGGTGATCCGGAAACAATGCAGACGATAATTTCTGGTATGGGCGAGTTGCATCTCGAAATTATTGTCGATCGAATGAAGCGTGAATTTAAGGTCGAGGCCAATGTCGGTACTCCCCAGGTTGCTTATAAAGAGACAATTAAAGCAGCCGGTGTAAAGCAGGAAGGTAAATACATCCGCCAAACCGGTGGTCGTGGTCAATACGGCCATGTCTGGTTAGAACTTAACCCTAAAGAACGAGGAGAAGGTTTTGAATTTATTAACAAAATCGTCGGCGGCACGATCCCGAAAGAATTTATTCCGGCGGTCGAAAAAGGCATTAAAGAAGCCATGGCAAAAGGAGTAATTGCCGGTTATCCACTCGTTGATATGGCAGTAATGCTCTATGATGGCTCTTTTCATGAAGTTGATTCTTCGGAGTTGGCATTCCATATTGCTGGCTCAATCGCCTTACAAGCAGGCGTCAAAAAGGCTAATCCAATCATCCTTGAGCCAATAATGAAAGTCGAAGTTGTCACGCCCGAAGAATTTATGGGCGATGTTTTGGGAGATCTTAATTCCAAGCGCTGCCATATTCAAGAAATGACTGACCGAGCCAAAATGAAAGTGATTGATGTAATGGTGCCGCTGGCAGAAATGTTCGGCTATGCGACGACTTTACGGTCCATGACTCAAGGTCGCGCCACCTATACGATGGAATTTGACCACTACGCTGAAGTGCCAAACCATATCACCCAGAAGATTATTGAAGGAAAGCAGAAGTAGCAGCCTTGGTTAAGAGGTGATATAATACATTTGAATTAGTATTTTGCATCATCCAGCAAGGAGGATCAATGGACTATTTTGGGATTATCAAAAAAGCGTATGAGATTACGATTAAACACAAATTCTTGTGGATTTTTGGGATTTTAGCTGGTGGCTATGGTGGCTTTAAATCTTTTAATGCTGGTTTCCCCAATTATTCATACAATGCGTCTAGCTCATCCTCAACTGGCTCGGATGGCTGGACTAAAGTTCTTGGCCATCCCTTAACAAGCAATGATATTACTGTTTTTTGGGCCAATTGGGGCGGCTTAATTATTGGCTTGTTCATCGTTTTATTTTTGATTGCGATTATAATGTTCGTTTTAAATATTATCAGCCAAGGAGCTTTGGTTGGCTCGGTGGAAAAGATCTCCAAAGATCAAAAATCTGACTTTAAAGATGGATTCAAGCTCGGTGCCAAGCAATTTTGGCGAGTTTGGGGGGTGGCGATCATTTATTTATTAATGATCTTGGGATCTTTATGTGTTTTGATTATTCCCACCTGCGTTTTAGTCATAACCGGGGGGTATATATTTGCCGTCATCTGGGGGATATTGTTTTTCTTTGTCTCGCTGGCCTTCTGGATCTTAATCGGCGTGATTTCTCCCTATTCTTTACGGGTGGTGGTTTTGGAAAAATTTAGCGTCTGGCAAAGTATCCGCGAATCGTTGCATTTCTTCAGAGATAACTGGGTAAGCGTGGTTTTGATGTATTTATTGCTGCTGGCATTTGGTATTGCCTTTGGACTGGTCTTAGGATTGGCAATATTAATTATTGCCGCAATTTTGTTAGCGATTGGTTATGGTTTGTTTCTTGCCACCACTCTTGGGGCGATAATTTATGGCGGCCTCGCTATATTCGCTTTTTTAATCGCGATCGCGGTTATCGCCGGAGCCTATAATAGCTTCTACTCATCAGCGCTGACTTTAACATATCTGGAGCTTAGCAAGAAGAAGTCATAAAAAATTAAGATATTGTTGACCCCCACACCTAAGGGTCTAAAAAATCGGGTCTTATTATAATCATAGATCTCATCAAAAATCTTAAAACAACACTTGTAATGTTAGCTTAGGTGTGGGGGTTGACGAAAGCATCAATATTTGTTAGACTTTAGCCAGAAGGGAGTTTTTTAGCTGTAAGAATGTTGATACTTCGATAGGCTCAGTATCAACCCTGAGCAAAGTCGAACGGGTTGACAGTTTTTATTTTTTAAGGTATATTAAAGAGTGCAAAAAGAAACAATTTAAAAGCGAAGGGAGTCTTAAATGGCAGAAGGAAAAAAATTCGAACGAAAGAAACCCCATGTGAATGTGGGAACAATCGGCCATGTTGATCATGGAAAAACAACTTTAACGGCGGCAATACTTAAAGTTCAGGCCAAAAAAGGGTTGGCAGAGCCGCGAACCGTTGATCAAATCGATAATGCTCCAGAAGAAAAAGAGCGTGGCATAACGATTGCAACCTGTCATGTTGAATACGAAACCGACAAGCGCCATTATGCTCATGTTGATTGTCCGGGCCACGCTGACTATATCAAAAATATGATTACCGGCGCCGCCCAGATGGATGGGGCGATTTTGGTGGTCTCAGCGGCTGATGGGCCAATGCCCCAAACCAGAGAGCATATTCTTTTAGCCCGCCAGGTTGGTGTTCCAAATATAATCGTGTATCTTAACAAAGTTGACCAAGTCACCGATAAAGAACTGCTTGATTTAGTGGAAATGGAAATCCGCGACCTTTTAAAAAAGTATGAATTTCCGGGGGACGAAACCCCAATCATCAAAGGGTCAGCCCTCAAAGCGTTAGAGGGCGATGCCGAAGCGGAAAAATCGATTGAGGAATTAATGAATGCTCTAGACTCATTTATTCCAGAGCCAAAGCGCGACATTGATAAGCCATTTTTAATGGCAGTTGAGGATGTATTTTCGATCAAGGGTCGTGGTACTGTGGCGACAGGAAGGATTGAAAGAGGAAAAGTTAAAGTTAACGAAGAAGTTGAAATTGTGGGGCTAAAGCCTACCAAGAAAGTGGTGGTGACGGGCGTGGAGATGTTTAAGAAGCAGCTTGATGAAGGAATCGCTGGAGATAACATCGGGGCTTTGCTTCGAGGGGTTGAGCGTGAAGATATTGAGCGTGGTCAAGTTTTAGCCAAGCCAAGGTCAATTACCCCTCACACGGAATTCGAATCAGAAGTTTATATCTTAACAAAAGAGGAAGGCGGCCGACACACACCATTCTTCAAGGGTTACAAGCCACAATTCTATATTAGAACAACCGACGTTACTGGCGAAGTAGAATTACCGGCGGATACGGAAATGGTGATGCCGGGAGATACGGTAAAATTCAAAGTGAAACTTTTACAACCAGTGGCCATGGAAGATGGAATGCGCTTGGCGATTCGCGAGGGAGGAAAAACCGTCGGCGCCGGAGTGGTGACTAAAATTGATAAGTAAAATACTGACAAGTTTAGGTAAAGTCATTTGGAGAAAAGTTGGCTAAGAACAAAGAGGCAGATTTAAAAAAAGCAGAGGCTTTGAAACAAAAGATTCGCATCAGGCTAAAAGCCTATGACCACCGCATCATCGATAAGTCAGCGAGAAAAATCATTGAAACAGCTGAACGAACAGGGGCGGTGGTGACTGGGCCTATTCCTTTGCCAACTGAAAAAAGCAAAGTTACAGTTTTAAAATCACCTTTTATTCATAAAGATAGCCGGGAGCAATTTGAAATACGAATTCACAAACGCTTAATTGATGTGATGGAACCATCGACGAAGACAATTGACTCATTAATGAGTCTAGATTTGCCCGCCGGCGTCGATATTGAAATAAAGACTTAAAAGTAGAATGTTAGCCTCGGGTCGCCCCATTCGCCTTCGGCCTCCCACGCCAAACCCTTGTCCTCCGCCCGCCTTCGCTCCTTCTGGTCGACTACGGCGGGCTACGGACGCCGGCCTGGCTCAGGGGCATCCCCTCCCGGCAATTATAAATAAAAAATCGCGATCGATAATATCGGGATAATATTCGCGAGTAAGCGGGTGTTTCCGGATCAATAGTTTACATTAGGGAAAAGAGCGACAAAATGAGAGCAATTTACGGAAAAAAATTGATGATGACTAGAATGTTTGACAAAGCAGGTAAATCAATCCCTGTGACTGTCTTAAAAGTGGCGGAAAATATTGTAACTTGCGAAAAAACGCCAGAAAAAGATGGCTATAGTGCTATTCAAATCGGATCAGGTATAAAAAGGCATATCAATAAGCCAGAGCAAGGACATTTAGCCAAAGCAAAAGCAAAATCAGCCAAATTAATTGAGTTCAGAACCGCTAGAAAATACAACGTTGGTGATAAAATTTCGCTTGATATTTTTGAGATTGGTGAGGACGTGAATGTGACAGGCGTTTCTAAAGGGAAAGGTTTTATGGGAACAGTTCGGCGACATAACTTTAGGACTGGCCCAAAAACTCATGGCTCTAATAACTACCGGCAACCTGGTTCAATTGGTGATACCGGCCCACAAAGAGTGGTAAAGGGGCGCCGAATGGCTGGACATATGGGCGCCGAGAAAGTAACAGTCAAGAATTTAGCAATAATCGAGATTAATAGAGAAAAAGACCAATTAATTCTCCGTGGCGCGGTGCCTGGGCCAAACAAATCAGGAGTTTTAATCTGGTCAAAAAAAGAGCTGGAAAAGGAAGAAGCAGATGAAGCTTAATATATATTCGCCAAACGGCGCAAAAATTGAACAAGTGACCATCGCTGCAGAATTAGCAGACGATAAGAAGCAAGCAAGCGATAAATTAATCGCTCAAGCAGTTTTAGCTAACTTATCAAATCGACGCCGACCAATCGCCCATACCAAAGATCGTGGCGAAGTCTCCGGCGGTGGCAGAAAACCATGGCGCCAAAAAGGTACAGGCAGAGCCCGCGCTGGCTCAAGCCGCTCACCCATCTGGGTCGGAGGAGGAGTCACCTTCGGACCAAGGAAAAATCGTAATTTTAATCAAAGATTGCCCAAACTGATGGCGAAAAAAGCAATGCAAGCGGCTTTAGCCCAAAAGATCAAAGAAAATAAATTTATTGTCGTTAGCGAATTTGTCTTTAAAGAGATAAAAACTTCCCAAATCCAAGTATTTTTAGAAAAATTGCCAATTGAGGAAGGACGAATCTTGCTGATCTTGGCAAAAACAAATCCCCGAGTTGAATTATCCGCGGCTAATCTGAAATATATTAAAGCAGTTCAGGTAGACGGTCTTAGATTAATCGATATCCTAAATTATGATTATATTTTAACTGATAAGGAAGGATTAAAAAAAATAGAAGATGCCTTTAGCGCCAGCGAAAGAAGCAAAAAGGAAGAATAAGGCAACAATGCAAATTTTAATTTCGCCCCTTATAACTGAAAAATCACTTGCCAAGACTGAGAAAGGTTACTATACTTTTATGGTCGCCAAAAAGGCCAATAAGCCACAAATCGCCAAGGCAGTTTCTGACTTATACAATGTCAGCGTTTCTAGTGTAAATGTTATTCGAGTGAAAGGTGAAGAGAAATTAATTCGTGGCCGTTTCAAGACGACGACAAAAGACTATAAAAAAGCCATCGTTGCCCTGAAAGTTGGTCAAAAAATACCCGGCTTCGGTGTTGAAGAAAAAAAAGAAGAAAAAAAATTAAAGAAGGAAAAGAAGTAAAATGCAAAAGGTAAGACTCGTAAAATCTAATCATCATGGAATGCGGAAGATGACCGTGACGGATTTTCGAGTGCTGACAAAAAGAACCCCTCAAAAAGCCTTAATAGTAAAATACCATCGATCTTTTGGCCGGGATGCCAGCGGAAAGATTTCCACCAGACACAAAGGCGCGGGCGAAAAAAGAAAGTTCCGACTGATCAATTCTTTAAATAATTATCTTGGACAGGCGGCAACGGTTGAACATATAGAATACGATCCTAATAGAAGTTCTTTTATCGTTTTAGTCAAGCTTTCTTCTGGGACAAACACCTATTTACTGGCCTGGGACGGGGTAAAGCAAGGTGATGTTGTTGAAGCCAAAGACAAAACCGAAATCAAACCTGGCAATAGAATGCGTTTGGGAAATATCCCTAATGGCATTCAGATCTTCGATGTTGAACTGCAACCTGGTCAAGGAGGCAAGTTGATTAAGTCAGCCGGTTCTCAAACGATGATTACTGCCAAAGAAGGTAATTGGGTTCACATTAAAATGCCATCCGGTGAAGTAAGAAGAGTAAATAAAAATTGTTTTGCCTCAATAGGGCAGGCTTCCAATCCAAGCCACTCGTTGGTTAGAATTGGAAAAGCCGGGCGTAAAAGACACATGGGAACGAGACCGACAGTCAGGGGTAAAGCGATGCATCCAGATGCCCATCCTCATGGTGGTGGCGAGGGTAATAATCCAATCGGTTTGAAATACCCGAAAACACCATGGGGCAAGCATGCCTCTGGTGTTCGAACCCGCAAAAAAAATAAATATTCCGCAAAGATGATAATTAAGAGGAGAAAAAGATGAGTCGATCAATAAAAAAGGGTCCTTATGTTGACGAGCGTTTGCTCAAAAAAATACATGAATTAAGAGTCGGTGATCAAAAAGTGATTAATACTTGGTCAAGAAATTCAGCAATCTCTCCTGAAATGGTCGGTTTCAAAATCGGCGTTCACAATGGAAAAACCCATATTCCTGTTTTGATTGTTGAAGATATGGTTGGCCATAAATTAGGTGAGTTTTCCCCAACAAGAAAATTTACTCGACATGGCGGCAGAATGGCCAGAGAAGAACAACAACTAGCCGCCGAAAAAGAGGCCCAGGCGATTAGCAAAACCGCTGAGGAAAAGGTAGCCACAAAAGGATAATATGCCATTAAAAGAAAATAATCAAAAAAGAACTTCCAGGGAGATAACTTCCAGGGCGCGATTTGTTCGGACTCCCCCGGATAAAATACGGTATTTAGTTAAGATGGTCAAAGGAAAAGAAGCAAATCGGGCAATCAGCCTTTTGGAATTTTCGCCAAAAGTTGCCAGAAAACCATTAATCTTGGTTTTAAAAAATGGGCTTTCAATAGCCAAAGATAAAAACATTGATGAACCGATTTACATTAAGACGATAATTGTTGATGAGGGAGCGAAATTAAAAAGGAGAAGAATTATTCATCGAGGAAGAGCAACTAGTATATTAAAACGGCAATCACATATCACGGTGGTTCTGACGAACCAACCGAGCGTAAAACTTAAAACTAAAAAGGTAAAAGAAAATGCGAAGTAATTTTAGTTTTGAATTTTTAGCTTTGAGTTTGAACGACGTAAGGAGCTCGCGATGGGTCATAAGGTTAATCCAAAAAGTTTTCGTTTGCAATTAAATAAAAATTGGCAGTCAAAATGGTTTTCGACGAGAGATTTTGCCGAAAAATTAACCAGTGATATTGAAATTAGAAAAGCCCTTAGCAAACGATTTAGTAAAACTTTTGGCGTTTCTGGGGTTGAAATTATTCGCGGCCAAGATTCAATAAAAGTCATCATCCACACCTCAAAGCCAGGTATTTTAATCGGGAGAAGCGGACAGGGCATCAATGAATTAAAATTATATCTAGTTAAAAATTGCCCGAGCCTCCGAGATTCCAAGACGGGTTTAGCAAAAACAAAGATTGATTTAGAAATTGTTGAAGTCAAAACTCCAGATCTCTCGGCCGATATTGTGGCTCAAAATGTTGCTTACCAGATTGAAAAAAGATTACCTTACAAAAGGGCAGCCAAACAAGCAATCAATAAAACAATGGAGGCTAAAGCCAAAGGGGTTAAAATTGCTGTCAGCGGTCGTTTGGGAGGAGCAGAGATTGCTCGGCGCGACCACTACGGTTCAGGCACTGTGCCTTTAGGGAGGCTCCGAGCAGATATAGATTATGCTCAAGTTGATGCTTTAACTACCTACGGCATTATTGGAGTCAAGGTATGGATTTACAAAGGCGATAAGATAGAGAATGAGTAAATTATGTTAATACCAAGAAAATTAAAACACAGAAAAGTTGCTCGAGGAAAAAGAGAGGGTATTTCGAGTAGAGGGTCCCAACTATCATTCGGCAATTATGGTTTAAAAGCCACTGGTAGGAATTGGGTCAGTGCTCGCCAAATCGAGGCAGCTCGTCGAGCAATCACTCATTATATTAAACGTGGTGGTGAAGTTTGGATTAGAATCTTCCCTGATAAACCTGTAACGGCCACGCCGGCAGAAGTAGGTATGGGAGGTGGCAAAGGAGGCTTGGATCATTTCGTGGCGGTCGTTAGGCCGGGAAGGATTATATTTGAGATGGGCGGTGTTGATGAAAAGATCGCTCGCGAAGCTTTGAGACTCGCGGCACATAAATTAAATATCTCGACAAAATTCATAAAAAAGGAAGAAAAAAAA
>Ga0066639_10001822_pt1 | contig 18785 bp, 20 predicted proteins | sample CryGeyCG2114_010_2_FD_59504 | JGI IMG/M metagenome (GOLD analysis project Ga0066639, IMG submission 59504) | Groundwater microbial communities from aquifer - Crystal Geyser CG10_big_fil_rev_8/21/14_0.10 | ecosystem: Environmental > Aquatic > Deep subsurface > Groundwater | place: USA: Utah...
TGACTGAAGAAATAAACGTGACGAAGGGCAAGGAACTCGATGTAGTTCAGCTTTCTCTTCTCCAGGATAACTATGCGTACGTTGTATGCGATCGCAAATCCCAAACCGCCCTCATTGTCGATTCACCTGAAGCTGAACCGATTATTGAATGTTTAAGAAATAACAAATTGACCCCGGTGGCAATTCTGAATACCCATCACCATTGGGATCATATTGGTGCAAATACTAAACTGAAGCACAAGTATCCTGAGTTAAAAATTTTTGGTTCGTTCTATGATCGTTCACGAATTCCAGAAATCACTGATCCAATCGATGGGCATCAAAGCATTGTCCTTATCGATCAAGAAATTGATATTATTCAAACTCCCGGACACACTCTTGGCCACATTTCATATTTTTTTAAGTCTGAGCACTTTTTGTTTCCGGGCGACACTTTGTTTTCAGCAGGTTGCGGACGTCTATTCGAGGGAACTCCGGAGGTGATGTTAGACTCGTTGTGCCTCCTTCGAAATCTTCCTGACGACACTTTGATTTTTTGCGCACATGAATACACTCAATCTAATATTGGCTTTGCGCTATCGATCGATTCCAAAAATACGGACCTCGTTATTTATGCTTCGGAGGTGGAAAAACTACGTTCGGCTGATAAATCAACGATTCCTACTGTTTTATCAGTAGAAAAAAAAATAAACCCTTTTCTAAGATTTGATCAACCAGAATTTGTCGATTCGCTTTCTAGAAAAACAGACCTACCACTTGATTCAAGTAAATCTGTACTTTCAGCGACCCGAAAATTAAAGGACGTGTTTTAATGAAAATTCTTGTAATTGCAGACCGAATCAACCAACTCAATCCAAAGTCCGACACCGGAATATCTCTCGCCAGAGAAGCAGTGAATAGAGGTATCGATACATTTTGGACAACAGCGGATCAGGTGTTTGTCGAAAATCTAAAACCAAGTTGTATTTCATATCGTATCGAAAAAAAATACGCTCGCGGTGCAGCTCCAAAATTGAACGAAGAATCTGAAAAATTTCGACTCGAAGAGTTTTCTTATATTCTTGTCAGAAAAGATCCCCCGTTCGATCAAAACTATCTCGCTTTATGCTGGTTGCTTTTATGTGTTGCCAGGAGTCAAGATAAGATTTTTAATGCCCCACTCTCACTTATTAAGTACCATGAAAAACTGGGCCCCTTAATGGCTGTCGCCGAAGGGTATTTAGACTACGATGACCTCATCATGACTGACATCACCAGTGAATCATGGAGTTCAACGTCAATATCATCGGATCAAATAATTGCAAAAGACTTCTGGGGCTACGCCGGAAAAAACATTTCACTATTTGAAAACAAATCAGATTTAACGGCGTTTCTAAAGAAACAATCGGAACGACTGCTAGTTCAACCGTTTCAGCCAGAGGTCAAAAGCCTGGGTGATAAGCGAGCATTTTTTATCTCAGGAAAATACTGCGGTGTTTTTACACGTCTACCAAAAGATGGCGGCTTCCTTTCAAATCTAGCCCAAGGCGGAACTGCAGAAATTTCAACTTTAACAAAAAAAGAGAAGATGTTGTGTGGCAAGCTTGAACCCTTCTTCAAAGATAACAATATTTTCTTAGCTGGCATTGACCTTATGAATGAAAAAATATCGGAAATCAACATCACTGCGCCCACAGGATTTGAAACTCACTTTAAACTTTATGGTGAGGATTTAAGTAAATTATTTTTTGATGCGCTACTTATAAAATCGACAAATTAAATATCGTCGTCTGTGGCCAGGGCCCAATCACCGCTAAGACGACATTTTAGGAAATTTCGAATAAACTCATCTAAATCTCCATTTAGGACTTTATCTGCACTACTCGTCGAGGCCCCGGTTCTATGATCCTTAACCATTTTATATGGGTGCAGCACGTAGGAGCGTATTTGGCTCCCCCATTCAATTTTTTTCTTTGTATCTTCAACTTTTTGCTGTTTGGCCCGCTCTTCCTCTAAGTACTTTTCATACAATCGCGATTTTAATACTTTCATGGCGATATCTTTGTTTTTGATTTGAGAACGCTCTTGCTGACAGGTCACAACAATTCCGGTTGGATTATGGGTGATTCGAACTGCAGAATCAGTCGTATTTACCCCCTGCCCACCCTTTCCACCGGAACGATAAACATCGATTCGAAGATCAGCCGGATTAATTGTAACCTCATAGGTATCATCGATTTCGGGTGAAACAAAAACACTTGTAAAGGAAGTGTGTCTTCGCTTCGCCGAATCAAACGGAGAAATTCGCACCAGACGGTGCACTCCCGCTTCAGATTTCAAAAATCCAAAGGCGTTGTGGCCGCTTATCATTGCTGTAACATTCTTCAAGCCCGCATCGTCCCCTGGAAGGAGATCAATAATCTGGAACTGGTAGCCATGAGCGCTCGACCATTTTTGATACATCCGAAGTAGCATCTCCGCCCAATCTTGAGACTCAGTACCTCCTGCTCCAGCATTTATAGTTAAAATGGCATTGTTGGAATCTTCGGGTTCGGAAAGCATGTTTTGAAGTTCCATCGCACTAATTTTAGAAGTAAGGGCTTGAGTTTCTTTTTTTGCTTCCTTTATCGAAGCCGAATCACCCTCTTCGGTACCCAATTCGAGGAGTGTCTCAATATCTGAAATCGTAGTTTCTATTTCCGAAACAATTTTTATTTCAGATTCGTATTTTGACTTTTCTTGAGATAACTTTTTTGCTTTTAAGTGGTCATTCCAAAAATCGGGTTGATTACTTAAATGAGAGAGCTCATCAATTCGACGTTCTTTTCCTTCGAGGTCAAAGCGAACCTCGAATAAATAAAAATCGCTCATTTGCACGTCTCAATTGATCTGCGATTTCAGAAGCCTCAAGCTTTAAATCCTTTGAAATTCCCTGATTCTGATCTGAACTCATATAATTCTCCTCGATTTAATCCTAATTACAGGAATGAACTCTTTCAATCAAGCCTTCGAGACATTTTCCCTTGGAATCTTTAACCCACGATTTCGGCACTATTGCAGAGAGCAAAGCCGACTCAAGTTCGGCCATAAATTTCGCTTCCTTTTTCGATTTCTCGTGGTCAAAACCCAACAAATGAAGAAATCCATGAGTAACTAATATCATCATCTCCATCTCGTCGGTAATTCCACGTTCTTTTGCCTGTTGCTTCAGCACAGGCATGCAAATAAGAATTTCACCTAACAATCCCTGATTAAAATGAAAATCAACCGAAGGAAAACTCAAAACGTCAGTCGCCCTCTTTTCGCCCTTGTGCTTAAAATAAACATCTGTCATCTCAGCTTCGCTCAAAAAAGCTAATCCCAATTCCCATTCGTTATCCTGCGGACCACGCTCCATAAAAGGGGATATATTTTGAGTCAACTCTAAGAGTTTTCGTATTCGACGCTGCGCATCTAAATTCCATTTTTTTGGAGTTCTCATTCAGCGATCATGGTATCAGAGATTCCGATGAACAGTGATCAAATACTCGCAGTAATTAATACCGTGAGCAAATTAAGAGCTCCCGACGGCTGCCCCTGGGACCGAGAACAAACCCACCAATCGTTAAAACCTTTTTTGATTGAAGAGGTGTATGAAACGATAGAGGCAATTGACGAAGTCAGTTCGTCCCCCGAGCTGCTAAAAGAAGAGCTTGGCGATGTTTTGTTGCAAATTTTGCTTCACTCCCAAATCGCGAGCGAAACCAATTGTTTTGATTTTAGTGACGTATGCGAATCACTCGACAAGAAACTTAAGTTTCGACATCCACATGTATTTTCAAATACAGTAGTGAAATCTTCGGTTGAGGTTGACGAAGTATGGAAAAAACAAAAGGAAATTGAGAAAGGAAAAAAAGAAAGCGTTCTGGACGGAATCCCAAAAGGCCTGCCTCCACTTCATCGAACAATGAAATTTCTCAAGCGAGTTACTCGGGTAGGATTTCAGTGGAACGATTTAGATGGCCCACTAGACAAGGTCGATGAGGAAGTCTCTGAACTAAGAGCGGCGGCAAAAGAATTTGATGCTGAACCATCAGCGGAAAACAGAAAAAATCTTCAATTAGAGATCGGTGACGCTCTATTTACTGTGTCTAACATAGGGTTTTTGACTGGCAATGACCCAGAAGAGGCACTTCAGTCGGCACTTAAAAAATTTGAAACCAGATTTAGATATATGGAAAAAAAAGTTATTGGCTCGGGCAAAAAGTTGGAAAACACTCCGCTTTCTGAGATGGATAAGTACTGGAATGAAGCTAAAACCAAAGAGCGATGAGCTGCTTGCTGAGATCAAAATCATCAGCCCAGATACCAAAATTTGGGGATTGACCGGTGGGATCGCCTCTGGAAAATCTACCGCCGCACAGTACCTCAGGGAAGCCGGATTTTTTGTATCTGATACAGATCAAATCGCCGCAGATTTGTTAGAAAATAATGATTTGATAAAGACCCGACTTCGCCAAGAACTCGGTACCGATCAAAAAGACAAACTTCGGGAAATCGTTTTTAGCGACGATAAATCTCGCAAAATATTAGAATCCGTTCTTCACCCTGCGATTAGGGAGGAATCTTTAAAACAGATTAAGCAAGTAATTCGTGCACACACGACGAATGAAAAACCTATCCGAGCAGTATTTATTGAAGCTGCATTACTTCTAGAAACCGGATTTTTTCGTAAACTCGACGATACGTTAGTTATTGTTTGCGACCCGACCATCCAAAGAGAAAGGGCCATAAGACGCAACCCAACTCATGAAAAATGGATCGACCGAATTTTATCTTCCCAATGCGACAACGCGTTCCGCAGAGAGTCTGGAGCCAAAATATTAGAAAACAATGGCAATTTAGAGCCACTCAAACATCAACTTTTAAAGTTGATACTATAAAATCTAATTATTCCATATAGTTAATAACTATTTTTTACCTTGCACGGAGTCATTAATTCGCGCATAATTATTAAATTAACTTAAATTTTCAGCTCGGCGACTTCCTGAAAACGCGCCAGTCGAGCGAAAGCACCAAGAGGAACGTATGTGGCAAAATTACAGCGCCCCGAAGTCTAAACGGCCAAAATTCAAAAAGAAGCAAATCAACGGCAATCGAGAATTCCATATCAAGCGCGTTCCAGCCCAAGTTTCACCAAGAGATCCACGAAGCGAAGCGGACTACCGCTTAAATGCTTCGATTGAAGAAAAGGATGTTGTCGCGGCAAGAATGGTGTTGAATGAATTTAACCCCAGTAAAATTTCTATCTATTCTAGTAAACCCATTGAGGTCGGATCAGAAATCCGATTAACGCTACTTCAGCCAAAAACATTTTACTGCAAGGCATTAGTTGAAAGTGTCCAAGACTTAACCATAAACGCAAAGGTTATCACCAATTCGCCATTTCGATACCGAGTCAAATTGACAATCGTCCATGAAAACGAATTGGAAAAAAAACGAATTGAAAAATATTGGAAATTAATTCAGAACGACCATCTCTATCCGATTAGAAAAAAAATCGCCTGAACCTCTAGCCGACTGCAACTTCGTCTACGACAATCTTCAATCTGGCCTTTAGCTTCATTACTGCTTGTGTATGAAGTTGGCTTACCCGTGACTCAGTGACATCCAACACTCGGCCAATTTCTTTCAAATTTAGATCTTCGTAATAATACAAAGACAAAACCAGCCGTTGTTTTTCTGGTAAATCCTTAATTGCCTCGGCGATAGCACTCCTCATATGAGCGGAGGTCACCTCAGAAAATGGAGTGGGAACTTTGCCACTAGAATCGTTTACCCCATGAAAGGATCGCTTATCCGCCTTAGAAAAATTATTATAATCATCGTAAGAAAGTAATGAGACGCTTCTAACCTCATTCAATAACTCATAATACTCTTCTTGCGAAATTCCCAACTGCTCACACATTTCGTCATCTGTTGCCTGCCGGCCTTTTTCAACTTCGATTCTTGAAAAGACACGCTCCAGTTGTTTCGCTTTTTCTCGAACCGACCTCGGCACCCAATCTTGGGACCTAAGCTCATCAAGTATTGCGCCTCGTATCCTAAATTCAGCATAAGTCTTAAACTTGTTGTCTCGAGAAGAATCGTATTTATCGATTGCATCCATTAGTCCGATAACACCAGAGCTGATCAAATCATCGAGCTCAATATTGGCTGGTAAACGGGCAGCAATTTTTTGAGCAATGTACTTAATCAATGCTGCATACTCTACTACTAACGTATCTCGATCACACGTATTAGGATTAACATCGTCCTTCACAAGAGGATTCGAGCGTTTTGATTCGGAGGCGACTTTTACCTGCGCAATGAACTGCCTTTGAGTTTCTTCGTTTATCCTTGCACGAGCCTCTTGTGAGCTCTCCATCGCAACTTGAACTCTCTTTGGAGGCGTTCTCTTAATTTCTGACGTATTATCATTAGTATCCAGAGTTTCTTCTTTATCAGACTGAGTAATTTTTTTTGTCTTTGCTTTTTTTGGACCGACCTTTGTAGATCTCCCATTTTTTGCTTTGGATTTTGATGCCAATTTAGTTTTCGACGACGAGTTTGATTTAGTTACTTTTTTTGTTGTAACTTTTTTATTTTCCTGACCCGAGACTTTTTTATACTTTTCAATGCCTTTTCTAGCCGCCATACTCACCGTCCTTGGTTTATTCTATCAAACGATTTACGAATCGTTTAATCTTCGCTATCAATTTTCTATCCGATGCCAATACTTTGGCTACAATTAAAATTCCATTATCAGTGCGGCTAGTCTTTCCTTGCTAGCCTCCTCTAAATCATCCGGTACTTTCTGCCCTGTTGTAAAATAATATATAGGTAATTTCTGCACACGACTAAAGTTGTAAATTGTTCCATAGGTCAATGATTCATCAAGCTTCGAGAACACTAGACCTTCAGGTTTCATACTTGCAAATCGCTTTCCGACTGCGTAAAGCTCCTGGTCCCGTATCGTCGCAGGAACCACAAGGACGCGTCTAACACCATTTACATTTGAGAGTATCGTATTGAGCTCATTTATTGCTTCCTCATCCTGGTGAGTATAGCCAGCCGTATCAACCAAAACATAGTCGATGGCGCTAAAGTCATCGATTGCATCCTTAAACTCATCAACAGAACTCACTGATCTAAAAGGAAGGTTAAAAATTTTAGAATAGGCCTCAATTTGCTCATGAGCACCGGCTTTTTGCCAATCCAAATTAATTAAACCCACCTTACCAAGTTTCTTTTTTAAGATGTCCCCAGCTAATTTAGCTACCGTTGTCGTTTTTCCAACGCCCGTCGGGCCCACAAAACAAATGATCGACTGGCTAGCTGAACCAGCAGTAATCAATCGATCGACAACCACATTATTCATTAATGAATGTGCTACTTCATCCATCATTGCATCATCATTATCTTTTTCTTTCAGCCTTGAAAAAGCATCCTCAACAAGCGGCGTGGCAAATTTGCTTTCAATTCCATTGATCACCAAATGCCTTTGTGCCATTCGATAAGTTTCCGATATTTTATCGGTCTCTTTCGAATCCTGCTTTTCCTTGCCAGTGTTGACATTTTCTGACTCAACCGCATTCGCTTGAACAGGTAAGCTATTTTCTAAGACTTTTACTTCTTCGTTCAACTTAATGTTACTATAAAGAGCCTTCAACTCATTCATACCGGATTGAATTCTCTCCTCTTTTGATTTTGCAATTTCAGACTGTTTTTTTACTTCTGCCGCAATATCAACTGTGCTGATTGTCTTCTTTTGAAGTCTATCTAAAACTGAGCGAAGATTAAAGGTATTCGGTTTTTCTGGTTCATCCTTGATATCAATAAAGCGCTGAATCGCTCTGCCCTTAAAGTAGTCTCCTGATTTTAGTTCATCTTTTATTTTTTCACGACTCAAATATTTATCCATTATTTCGTCATATAATCGAGATTGTCTTTTTGGAGGAAGCTTCCTTATTCCTTCCAAAGATTCTTTATTCAATCGTTTCTCAACTACTTCCATCTTCTTTACCTGTTTTTCGGACACAGCTGCAGTAATTTCAATTGAGTTCTTGGAAAGCAATCCGAATCGACTTCGATTTCGTCTAGTTTTGAGAATGATCGCATCTGGACCCAGCTCCCGCTTCACTGTGTCGAGAGCCTCCTGAATTGACGGTGCTTCAAATTTTTTAACTAACATGGGTCATCCTCACCGTGGCAATTGACCGAATACTTACATTCGGTGAAATTTCGTTATGAGATAAAACTGTTACATTAGGAATAAAACGGTCTACCAGTGATTTAAGATGCATTCTAATTACAGGCGAACAGAGCACTACCGCCTGACTTGCCTCTTGAATTTGCTCAATAGCTCGATCATTAAGTTCTCCAACAAATGACCTTACAAACTCCGGATCAACCGACAATTGCTGTCCTTGTTCAGTCTGAATTATCCCTGATGCAATTGTTTCTTCAATTTCCTTTTCCAATGTAAGCACCTCAAGCTCAGTTCCATCGCCGATAAGGCCTTTCGTAATATTTCGGGCTAATGAGGCTCGCACTTGCTCTGTCAACATTGCTGGATCTTTGATGATCACGCCATTATCGGCAAGTACCTCAAGAATCGTTTTTAAATCCCTTATTGAGACATCCTCTTTGAGCAAGTTCTTCAATACTTTAAGCACAGTTCCAACTGGTAGAATGTTGGGAATTAAGTCTTCAATAATCTTAGGTGCTGTTTCCTTGAGCGAATCCAGTAAAACCTGCAACTCTTGGCGCCCCAATAGCTCGCTAGCATTTTGACGTATAATTTCAGTTAGGTGAGTCGCGATAACAGTTGATAAGTCCACGACAGTGTAACCAGACTCGTTAGCCTTATCTTTAAGCTCCGGAGCAATCCAATAAGCATCCAAACCAAATGCTGGCTCCTTGGTTCGAACTCCTCGAATGGTATCGACAACGCCACCAGGATCCATCGCCAAAAGATTTCCGACCATCAATGAACCAGTTCCAACCGGAACACCCTTTAGCAGTAGCTGGTAATCACCAGGCTTTAATTCCAAATTATCTCGAATTCTAATCGGCGGTACTATGATTCCCAAATCGACGGCGAACTGTTTTCGGATATTTGTTATTCTTTCCAAGAGATCGCCATTTTGCTCAGCGTCGACTATATTTATTAGGCCGTATCCAACCTCTAGCTCCAATTGATCTACGCTCAATAAAGTTTCCAAGTTTTCAGTTTTTGGTTTCAACTTCTCGCGCTGAATATCTTCTAACTTTTTACTCTCAACCATTTGATTCGATCTTTGAATCATAAAGGCACCAATCCCCATGCAAGTGGCAATCATAAAAAATGGGATCGTAGGCAGCCCCCGAAACGTACCCAAAATTGCCATCACCACACCGCCCACTGCGATCGCCTTCGGGTTTGAAAATAGTTGCTTACTAAATTCCCCACCTAGATCTTTTCCACTGGCTGTTCTCGTCACGATTATACCAGCTGCAGTAGAAATAATAAGTGCAGGAACCTGACTCACCAAACCATCTCCAACGGTCAGTAGCGTAAATACCTCAGCGGCATCTTGAATCGACATTCCATGTTGGAAAGTCCCAATGACAATCCCACCGACTATATTTACAATTGCGATCATGATCCCGGCAATCGCGTCCCCTCGAACAAACTTTGAAGCACCATCCATCGCTCCATAAAAATCGGCTTCCTGTGAAATATTTTCTCGCCTAGTCTTAGCATCAATTTCACTGATAATTCCTGCATTAAGATCGGCGTCAATGGCCATCTGCTTACCGGGCATCGCATCCAAAGTAAATCGAGCCGCAACCTCTGCGACTCGACCGGCACCTTTGGTTATTACGATAAAATTAATGATAACCAAAATTACAAAAATAATTATACCAACAGCATAATTTCCGCCCACAACGAATTCACCAAATGCCTGAATGACCGACCCGGCCGCAGCACTACCCAAGTCAGCTCCATCGAGAAGAATAATTCTCGTGGTCGCTACGTTCAAAGACAATCGAAACAAAGTAGTGATCAAAAGCAATGTTGGAAAGATACTAAAATCCAATACACGCGATGTATACACCGAAACCAGAAGGAGCACTACTGCACCTGATATTCCAAGAGAAAGAAAAATATCAATTAAGAAAGGAGGCATCGGCACAATCATTATGATCAGAGTGCCTACGATACCTGCCGCGATCATTAGGTCAGAATTTTTTCCTAAAATCTTTAACGCGTTCATTGTCTACCCATCGTTTTGTTCTTCAATTTATAAACGTATGCGAGCACCTCTGCTACAGCCTGATAGAGTGCACGAGGAACAAATGATCCAATTTTGACTGTTTTATATAATGTTCGCGCCAAAGGTACATTTTCTACAAGTGGAACACCCGACTCAGACGCCACTTTTCTAATCTTTTGAGCCAAATAATCAGCACCCTTAGCTACAACTTTAGGGGCATCCATATTACCGTTGTCGTATTTAATCGCGACTGAAATGTGAGTGGGGTTTGTAATGACTACATCGGCCTCTTTGACCGATTCTAACATTCGCCTACGTGCCATTTCCCTTTGAACCGCTCGGATACGAGCACGGATCAACGGATCCCCTTCCTGCTCTTTATGTTCTTCCTTGGCCTCTTGTTTGGTTAGACGTAAACTTTTTCCAAATTCCCATTTTTGTAACCAGAGATCAAAGGCAGCAAATGCGATCAACACTGCCATCAATGAAACAAAGACAACAGTACTCACTTTTCCGAACTCGACGATAACACCAGAGGGGTCCATTAACGAAAACCTAGGCGTCGCAAAAATTCTCGGTTTAAGGAGACTAACCGTAACAAACGTAACAGCGGAACCTCTAAGTATAAGCCTAATTCCGTCGTATACTTTCTGCATCGAAAAATACTGTTTAGCACCCCGCAATGGATTAATTTTATTAAGGTCCATTTCTAAGGGATTAAGCGAAAAAATTGCTCCAATTTGAAGATAACTCGAAACAACGGTCGCTATAAATCCGACTCCTGCAACCGGGACGATTCCCAACATCATCACCTTCAGGAATCGACTTAATTTTAGTCGCAAAAATTCAACATCTGAAAGCTCAGTCTTCATTGGTACATCAAGGGTAAATACTTCAGTCATATACTCGCTGACTGATCCAGCCATTGTTGATGCGAGGAAATAGATTGCAACACCGCTAAATAGCAGGGCAACCATACCAGTTAGCTCTTTACTCTGAGCAACCTTACCTTCATCTCGATACTTTTCTTCCCGAAAGGGCGACGCCTCGTCCGATAAGTCTTCGGCGTTCCTATCTTCCTGTGCCTCTGGCAATCAAACCTCCTGTTTCTACTTGCCTGATAATGAAACCATGAACTCTGTCAATCTACTTCCCGAGTTGTTAAACACGCCTCCTGCCACTGAAACAAACTCCGGCATTCCCAAAAAAATTACAAATAACCCAACAAAAGAACTAACGGCAAATGACAAGACCAACACATTCAACTGTGGCAATGCCTTCGCAAGTACTGCATAAACGATATTGATCGAAAAAAGTGCTACTGCCATTGGCGCGGCAAACCGAACTCCCAGGCGAATCAATTCAGATGTAAAGCTCACGAGCTTTTCTGTATACGATCCTGTGATGTCGACCTTACCCAATCCTACAAATCGATAACTTTCAATCGAAGCCTTCAGTAAAATATAGTGCGCATTCAAAGTAATAAAAAGCACACTGGCTAACGTTACCTTTAATTTTCCCACGATTTGAGTATTCGACTCTTGATGTGGATCGTAGATATTCGCGGAGCTCAACCCCATAAAAATACCAATAAGATCGCCACCAATTTGAATAGCATCGAATACAATTCTAGACGTAAAAGCGAGTGCTACGCCAAAAACCGCTTCTAATAAGATGATCTTAGCAATCAGTCCGGCGGAAGAACCCCAATATGCTGCGTCGTCAGGACTAACGTAACCATTCCTAACTAGAGAGGGAAATACAACAATACTTATTGAAAAGGACAATAAAATCTTTACTGGAGTCGGTACAACCCGATCGCCAAATATTGGGAATATAACCATCAGAACACTAAAACGAACCAACACCGCAAAAAAGGTCAGCATCTCAAATTGGTTAAATTGAAATAGATTCATTAATTATTTAACCCACATCCCTGCATTAGAAATTACGTTAATCGTATATTCTTGTAATATTTTTAACATCCAAGGCGCCGCCACAATCAAAACCACTACGACCGCGACCATCTTTGGAATGAAAGTCAACGTTGCCTCGTTGATTTGAGTGATTGCTTGGAGAATTGAAATCACGATACCGACTATCATGGCACAAATTAACATCGGTCCGGCAATATAGATTATTACTCTAATTGCCTCACCACCTATATTAATAATCATACTTTCATCCATTTTAACCCTCTATCCGAAGCTTTTAATTAGGCTACCAATAATTAACTCCCAGCCATCGACTAGCACAAACAACAATATCTTAAACGGAAGACTAATCATCATTGGCGGCAACATCATCATACCCATTGCCATCAACACACTGGCCACAATCATATCCAGCACAAGAAATGGCAAATATAGCATAAATCCAATCTGAAAAGCCGTTTTCAATTCGCTAATCACAAACGCCGGAACCAACACATAGGTCGGAACCTCATCTTTATTTTTAGGCTTAGCAACTTTGGACAAAGATAAAAACATAGTCAAATCGGATTCTCGCGTTTGAGCAAACATAAATTGTCGAAGAGGCAATTCAGCTTGTTCAATTGCTGCAGTTTGCGTAATACTTTCATTCAAAAATGGATCAATTGCATTTTCATTAATTTGAGTAAATGTCGGAGCCATAATAAAAAATGACAGAAATAGTGATAAGCCAACGATCAGTTGGTTTGGTGGCATTTGTTGGGTCCCCAAAGACTGTCTCAAAAAACTTAAAACAACAACAATTCGTGTAAATGAAGTCATCATTATTAAAATAGCTGGGGCGAGGGATAATACAGTTAACCCAATAATTATCTTCAATACGTTTACAAGATCAGAAGGACTCTCAACTTCTGAAAATGACAAACTTAAAGAGGGGAGAGTTAAACCAGATGTTCCGGGCTGCAGATTTCCGGCGGCCATTGAAGTTTGAATTGTTAAACAAAATAGAATCAATGCCGGTGAAAGCGAAATTAGCAGTTTTTTCATAAAGGTTTAAGCTCGCTTATCTTTTTCCTAATTTCATCTCTAACTGAGCTCCCGGATTTTAAGGCCGAACCAGCCGAAGTCGATCTGGAGTCTTGGTTATCAATTTCTCGAAAAAGATTTTTACTAAAGTCAGACTCCTTTTCCTCACCATCTAGAGCATTTTCCATTTCATCATCTAAACGAGTTATAAGGTTTATTGAATCATTGGTAATTCCAACAACGATACGCTGACCTTGAACATTAATTATTGCGATACTTTTCTTAGGGCCTAAATAATGAGTTGACTCTATGCTTATCATTTTCGGTTTTACTGCAAGTCGACCCCCGGACATTCGAGTCAACCAACGTGAAAGTTTTCCGCTTTCGCTCTGGCTCACCTTTCGATTTGCGGGTCTTAATCTTACTTTTCGCACCGCTACTGCGATTATTATTCCGAAGATGGAAAAAACTGAAACTAAAAATAGGGTTCCAAATGATGCAATAACTTCAGGACTTCCGCCTTTTTTTTCTTTAACGGTGGCTCCGTCTATTTCATTTTCTGCCAATTTTATTTCTTTTTTTAACTGCTCCTCGCGATTTTTTGATTTATTTATTTGAGCCGATGATGTTTTTATTTTGTCTACTGCGGCGACTGCTGGCTCCGAAATTGATGCCTTAAGTTTATTACCTTGTAATTTGAATTTGAATCGATCCTGAATGGCTTCGGCGTCGCCTTCTATCGTCAATCGACATCGAATCTGCTTAGGAGTGTACTGATATGCAAACACCTTTTTAATTATCGGATCTTTAACCGAAAATATTTTCGCTGGGTAAACTGAAGCCCCATTTATGCTGATTTGAATTGTATCTTGAAAATATTTAATATCGATATTTGATTCGTTGATATTTTTATCAAATTCAAATGTGATCTCTTGTTCATTGCTTTTTTCAGCGCTTTTCAGAACCGAAAGTGCGTTCGCATCTAATGAGATTAATCCCATTAGAACGCCAAATAATACCGTCGACAGCCTGGTCATAAAGACAACTCCTTTGTCTACTTTAACTGTTCAATTCGCTCAACTGGCGAAATTATGTCTGTTAATCGAACTCCAAATTTTTCATTAACCACTACAACTTCACCCCTAGCAATGAGGCGATCATTGACCAATACTTCTAAAGGCTCTCCCGCAAATTTTGATAACTCAACTACTGATCCTTGAGCCAGTCCAAGTACGTCTCTAATATTCATTTTGGCCCTTCCGAGTTCGACTGTAACTCGCAGGGGAATATCGAGAATGAAATCCAAACTCTGTACCGGACCGCCGGCTACCTTAGCAGATGAAGCACCATCATCAGCTCCACCTATGTCTCCCAACGCGCCGCCTGCGGTTGGGCTTGTTTCGGCTCCCTCGAATACTCCATCAATTCCTTCTTCGCTCATACATTTCTCCTTATAACTTGATTGGTTTCGTTACTTGAATCGCTCTATTTCCTCGAGACACCCCAAATAAACACTTATACTTCGGAACACCCTCAACTCGGAGTTGAAGTTCCGCATCGCAATCTTGTGTTAAAGGAATGATGTCACCAACATTCAAATTAACTAAATCACCCACTGATATGGTTGTTTCTCCGAGATCTACCGAAATTTCAGATGTCGCTGCTTTTACGTGGTCTTCCATTAGGGAAACCCAAACACCGTCGGTTCGATCGGTTTCCGTTTGGAACGATGAATTTAATTTATTTTTAATCGGCTCAAGTGTCGAATATGGAACAACTAAAGCTATAGTACCGCTGGCGTTTTCTAATTCTATCTCGAATGTGGTCGAAATAATTATATCGGAAGGTGGAACAACACCGACAAACTGTGGGTTAACTTCCGTTCGAACATAACTAATATCTGTTTTATGTACTGGTATCCACGCTTCTTCTAAATCTGTAAGCGCTAGATCCATCACCTTTCTCATTATAGAAAGTTCGATCCTGGTGAACTCTTTTCCCTCTATCTTAGTATATGGCCTGTCTGTTCCTCCAAAATAAGAATCTACTAATGCATACGCGAGTTTTGATTCAAAAACTAAAAGCGCTGGGCCCCGTAGGCTTTCAAAACGCATAATACACATACAACTTGGAATCGGGAGCGTATTAACAAATTCTCCAAATTTTAATAGATCGGTCGAAATTATGCTTATTGACGCAATTTTACGTAGTGAATTTGAAAGTGACATTCTAAAAAGTCGAATAAACCGTTCATAGATAATATCTAGCGTGGGCATTCGGCCACGAATGACTCGATCTTGATTGGTTAGATCATAGGGCTGTACTTCGTCGTCCCCGGTGAGTGAAATATCTTCGACTTCATCTCCACCGAATGCGTCTTCGCCATCATCCGAGACGGCGTTTAATAATGCATCTACTTCATCTTGACTTAAAACCTGATTCATACTCTTGCCTTCCTAGCAAATCAAGCTAACTTCCGGTTAGCTACTTAATGCAAAATTAGTAAACAGTACCTCCGATACTTTTCCAGTTACCAAAAATGCATTTAGCGCATTTTTTATTTCTTCTTTCATATGATCGCGCCCCTCAACTGTTGCAAGGTCTTTGGGTTTTTTGCTATTCACGAGATCAATGATTGCATTTCGAACTTTTGGCATTTTTTGACTTATCTCACCCTCTATATCGTCATTGGGAACTTCAAGAGTGATTTTAACGCGAAAAAATTGTGGGCGAACACTTCCTACTGTTGCTAGATTTACTGTGAATTCCTCGAGTGGAATCATTTTGCCAAAATTTCTTTCGTCGCTCGTGGCTCCACCCGCATTTTTAGCTTCGCCATGACCGCCATCATGTCCACCACCGCCACCTTCAGCTGGCTCTTTGCCCTCTTCATTTCCGCCATCATGGTCATCTCCATGTTCGGCAACATCTTCAATTCCTGGCTTTTGTGCATTTTTAAAATGAATAAAGAGAAATCCTATAGTACCGGCTGATACAAGTAGATTTACAGCGGAAATAATTACAAGGAGCATACCGCCACCTGATTTTCCCGCACCCTCTTTTGCTTTTTCTTCCTTTTTTTCTTCTTCGGCCATCGCCCTGCTTCCTCTAGTTACACCTATTATTGTGCATCGTCTAAAGGCTAGCGACAAGTGGGCAAAATCTGCACCAGAATGAGTGGGCAAGAACTGCCTGGTAATTGACAGTTCCTGCCCATAGCAAGGAAATTATGTCATAAGACTGACGAACTCATTAAGAACGCTTGATATTAAATATCTCCTGCATCATTTGGTCAGCAGCACTTATGATTCGGCTATTCGCCTGAAAGTTTCGTTGAGCACCCATCAAATTGATGAATTCTCCCGCGATATCGGTCGTAGATGCTTCAATCGTTTTTGACGATACTCTACCTCGTCCACCAGTTTGCGGGGCTCCGATGGTTGCCTGACCTGAGATTCGACTTTCTTTAAATCGATTCTGGCCTGTTTTAAACAACCCTTCTGGATTTTCAAACTTGGCCAATGCCAACTGTGCAATGTTTACACTTTCACCGTTGGTATAGGACGCAGCTAAGACTCCATCATCATTAAAACTCAATCCAGCTAAGGTTCCAGCTGAGTACCCATTCTGAGTAGTCCGATACGTTTCCGAATCAGTTCCATACTGAGTTACCTGAAGACCATCTCCCCCTTGGGATTTATCTTTTCCGAAGTTAAAAGTAATCTGCTGTTCAGAATCAGACCCTGTTCCAGCGAAAGCAAAAGTGTTCTCAGATGTTTCCTGCTCCATTAGGCGGCCATCTTTATCGAACTTTAGTGTCCCAGTAGCAGCTTGCGAAAGCTTCCCTGGTTCGCCACCCTCAAATTCCTCGCCCTTAATCATCGTACGCCATTCCCAAACGCCCTGTTCGACCTTGTTAAAATACATTGTCGCTGCGTGTGGCGAACCGGCTGTATCATAAATGGTAACTCCGGTAGCGAAGTGTGAAGTGTTATCCGGCCTATCTGGATCAAACTCCAGGCCAATTTTTGCACGTGAATCTAGATTCATTTGCAAATTCACTTCCTTGGATCCTTGCGCGTCGATTACTGTTCGGCCTACTTTTACCGAGTCCATTTTTGAAGTTATTTTTCCGGCTTCGTCAGACTGAAATCCGAGCACTTTGAAGCCATCAGAGTTTATGAGCTCCCCATCTTTATTGAAATGAAAGGAACCAGCTCTAGAAAAGCTCCTTCCATCCAATCCGTCCATTACAAAAAAGCCGTCACCAGTGATGGCAATATCCGTGGACGACTCCGTTTGTAAAACGGATCCCTGTGAAAAAATAGGATTCACCGCAGCTAGCCGTGTACCACGACCAATCTGGTTTCCTCCCATTACTCCTTTCAATGATGCGGCAACCACATCTTGAAACTCTGGTCGGCTGGCTTTAAAACCAGTCGTTCCAGCATTTGCTATGTTGTCACCGTATACCGACAGCGCTTCACCTTGCGCTGTCAATCCAGTGACACCTGTATATAGGGATGATAATATACCCATTAGGCGCCTCCTTGCGTCTCAGTTATCTAGCTCATCAATCAGTCAAAGCTAGAGCGGCCTCCCTAACGGGTCCGGCCAATTATTATAAAAACCTAAACGATTATCGTACCGTCTATGTTCGTAAAAACATTTCCACTCATCGCGTCTCTATCCAAAGCAGTCACTACCGTTCTATTCTTCACGCTCACTATCCACGCCGCATCATCTGTAAGTATTAATCCGTCAATCACACCTTTTTGATCTGCCATATCAATTGCATTTCCGATTTTTCCCAGCATTTCAGGATTCAAATCTATTCCTCGCTCCTGCACACGCTGCATTGCATGGCTCGAAAATTTAATCGGTTGTTTTGCCTCCAAAGAAGGGGGGCCTGCGACAGGTTTAGAAACTTCCTTACCTAAAATTTTTCCAAATTCACTATTACCGGTCTTGGCTTTACGACTTTCGTCGGGTCCCTTGCTCGTCGGTATTCGACTTACATTTGGATAAAATATTTGGTTATTTACGCTCATCGATTTTTCCCCCCTGTTGTTCGGGGTCAGTTAAGCCACTCGGAAAACCTTTGGCAATTTGTTTAGGCGATACAGTTGGCAGTATAGGATTGGTAGCCGGACTCATACTAGGCGGTGGCGTTGCTTTTCCGACATCTACCGCATTTGATGTGGCAACTGGAGCTTTAGTTTCGAATTTGGGCGCCCCTAAATTCTGCTCCTTTGCATTATCATCTGCATCGATAATTTCGCCGATGCTACTTAACGGCACTCTCTCATGATTAAACCGATCACCGACCAAGAATGTTGGCTCAACTCCAGAAAAGCTAACACCTATAATTTTGGCCTTATTTTCTGGCTGAACTTCAATTGACTGACCTGAACCATCTACGGCCGTAATTCGATACGAATATCCCCCTGCTTCTGCCGGGAGCGTGTTGTCCTTTACACCATTCCATAGATAGGAATTTCGACCCATTTGTTGTTCACCAAGATTCGCTTCAAATACAGTTTCGCCCCTGTCTGAAATTAATGCGAGC
>Ga0066639_10001826_pt1 | contig 18736 bp, 14 predicted proteins | sample CryGeyCG2114_010_2_FD_59504 | JGI IMG/M metagenome (GOLD analysis project Ga0066639, IMG submission 59504) | Groundwater microbial communities from aquifer - Crystal Geyser CG10_big_fil_rev_8/21/14_0.10 | ecosystem: Environmental > Aquatic > Deep subsurface > Groundwater | place: USA: Utah...
GTGGAGCGTTTATCAGAATTTATCAGACGACCAAAAAGAACGCAGTGAAATTTATAGGCGTTATGTGTCTGTGTTTTATGAAGCTACGCAGAGGCCGGAATTTATAGATAACTTATTAACAGGACCAGACGGTCAAAGAGTTTCAGAGGGCCAGGAGAAAGCGCCGGATATTGACAATGATCCATTCAGCGCTCCGTGCAAGCATGATTACAAAACAAGTGATGATGAAGATGAACACAACTGGATTGCCATTGGTATGGACTTCAACAAAGACGGAGAATTCTTGGGCTATATCAGCCGGTGGTGCAATGGCTGGCAAAATCATGAAGGTGAATCTCACGCTATACGATTTGCTGTATTTGGGTTATTTAAGAATCACTGCGAGATAAATGCCGGGGTTTATAACGCGTTTGAAGATGTGTTGAATACAAACAAGGCCTGGACAGACAGAGTATGGCAATATGGCAGTATAAATACAATTCCTGGCGATGGTCTTGATTTGAATAATAGCGGGATTGTGCGTGATACGCCTTTAAAGCCTTTTGGTTCTATTAATCTGCGGGGAGCGGATTTGCGCGGTTCTTATAATGCCAAATTGTATAGATATGTATTTGATGATAAAAATATTGATGGCATGCCTTGGTCGTGTAAAAGCGAATGGGGTTCTAATGATTGTAGTGGTTTGAGTTACGCCAATACAAACGATGAAAATGGGAAATATGATTCGTTACCCGTTGATTTTATGAAAAGCAGCGTGGGTAGTGATTTGATTGTTGCGGATCAGTACCTGACTCGTCTGTTCGCGAAATACTATCGTTATAACATTGATACTAATCTATCAAGAGTAGAAGATGTCAGCGAAACAGTTTCTTTTGGTAATTATACAGCCATACCTCCGCAAATATACGCCCTAAACACGCTTGCTTGCGGATTTAGCAGTGTTGGCGCTTGTACCGCGGGCGAGTCTAATAATGTGACGATAAATATGATGAATGGCGTTGTGAGTGATTTTGATAATGACGGACATATAGATGAAGACAAGAATAATGATGGCCGTGTTGATCCTCTAATCGGCCAGGGCAGTTATCCGGTCATTCTTGATTTTTTCGCTTTTGCCGATGACAATCACATGCCTATCAAAAAGGTAACTATTGATTGGGGAGACGGAAACATAACCCCGGATAAAACAGGGTTTTATAAAAACAGGAAGCCGCTTTGTGAAAGCAACGACAGCGATAGTGGAGCTACCGTGGGGCGTTGTGTACTAGGGAATAGTTTTGGATCACATTGGGTAACCAATTTATCAAGCCAGTTGACATGCGGCCAAGACAGCGACTGCCAGTCTCTGCTTGCCTTTCAAACTGATCCCGATGAGATTTACAGATGTATTGTGCCTTCTAGTTCTGATGCTCCTCGCCATTTCGGAGATTCCGCGCGCGCTTGTGAAGCAGGTTATTTCAGATATTCCAAACTTTATACTTGCACCCAAGATATGGTAAACAGCCGCGCAAGTTATGTAAAGTCAATAAACGAGCTTGCCTCTGATGAGGCTAAAGAAGAATTAAGCGCCATGGGAGCGTCTAAAGTCTGTGTCTTCAAACCAAGAGTACAGGTGCTTGATAACTGGGGGTGGTGTAATGGGGATTGTCAGCCGGGTGTGGACGGATGTTATAATGATGGAACGATACCATATTGTAACAATTTTGATAGGGGTTCTTACACAGAGTATAAAGGTGAAATAATAGTGATTCCCAGATAATTTGTACATTGTTTTATAATAAAAACCACCAATGTCAAACTGGCGGTTTTTATTTTACATATATACATTAATTTACATAGTGTATATATGAAGACAGTGGACGGCATGAACTGTACGAAACGATAGGAATCGTTCGAGTGGTTCAGCCGCCCGGCTTGAACTGCATGAGAGTGGAGCGGAGCGGAGGTCGGTCTCCGATGTATCCATCCCAAACCATCATCATCGGGCCACCTTCGTCGTGGTAGAAGTCTCCGACGATTCGAATTTCGACGTTGCGTTCGTCGGTGTATGACCAGTCGAAGTGGCCGTCTTTGTCGATGATGTCGACATCTAGTTCCCGCGGTCCTCCGGGGAAGCCCTTCAGCACCCCGTCCTCGAAGACTACATGGCCAACCAACTTGTTGGCTTCGAGCTGCCAGACACCGGGAATCTCACGGGTCACGAGCGTGACCCACTTGTTGGACCGACACTCGTCGTCCCAGCACACATCGCTTGCGCCGCAGTCGGCGCAGATCTCGGGCGGCGGATCAGGTCGCGGTTCCGGCGGGGCCGGGGTCTCGAAGATGGTCTGGTCCGCGGGGGGGATCAGGGTCGTGTCGTAGCAGGAGGCGACGACGAGAGCAAGAACGGCCGCGAGGGCGAGGAGCAGCGCGGTGGCGTTGCGAGCCATGGTACACCTCCAGGGTGCTCGGGTTGAAAACGTTGTAGAAGTGATCAGTATTCAGTATTCAGTAAATAGTGTAAATATCACCTACTGAAAACTGAATACTGAAAACTCGACACCATTTTCAACCCGGACACTTTTCCTTTTCCTCACACATATAGCCAGTTCACTCTTATAGAAAAGAGGGAATTGGCATTGGAAAGAGCTATTATTCATGTAACATATAACATATAACATGTAACTTGCAACTAGTGTTACATCCTACAGGGTATGCGCTACATAAGAGATGAATATGGGATTTTTATCCACTTGACAAATGTCTTATATTGTATTATTCTTGATTCTAGGTATCAATTGGTGGAATCGGATTTGTAAAGCCGAACCAGTATGACATCCCGACTTTCGGGGTGTTTTATTTTGTGTTATAATATTGCTGGCGGAAGCCGTGGAGAGTAAATCACGAAGGTACGTGACACCAATTGATACCTGGTAGGTTCGACTTTCCTCGAATCCGGTTCGACTCCGGTGCTCTCCGCCGCCAAAGGGACTTTTTTGTAAAGGTCTTTTTGTTTACTCAAATGTATTTGAATGTGTTTGTTTAGAACAAACAACCGAACAGTATAGCATATTTCAGTCTTTTCGTCCAGTCTCCGCTTCGCTACGCCTGGTGAACTTATTGAATCTAGCAATTTTTTCTTTTATTTTAGCCTAAATGTCTGCAATTTTTAAACCTATCACTCCACCATAATTAGAACATTTTTCTAGAGCGTTGTCAAGTGCAAAAGTGCATAGATTGTGTATTTTTTTACACGTGGTAAATCTTTCCTATCCGTAACTCGTAACTGATAACTCGGTGAATTACGAGTTACGAATTACGAGTTACTATTTACCAATTACTTACTTGTAAAAATAAGCTCTTTTTGTTACAATACATCCGTTATTTAAGCAAAAAATATGGGTTATAGAACACACACTTGCGGAGAATTAAATAAAAAATACGTTGGGGAGGAAGTAACTCTATCCGGTTGGGTGCACAAGCGCCGCGACTTGGGCGGGCTTATTTTTGTTGACTTGCGTGATAGGTATGGTATTACACAGGTGGTTTTCAATCCGGATAAAGTCAAGGATTTTACAGTGGCTGAAAAATTGAAATACGAATATGTCGTCTGTCTGAAAGGGAAAGTAGAAAGTAGAAAGAAAGAAAATATAAACAAAAATTTAGCCACGGGTGAGATTGAAATTCTTGCTTTTAGTATTGAAATAATAAGCGAGGCCAAGGCCATGCCGTTTGAAATTTTTGAGACTAGAAAGGGAGACGAAGATGAAGAATTAAGGTTAAAATTCAGATATTTGGAATTACGCCGCGAACATCTGAAAGAAAATATTATTTTCAGGGCAAAAGTCGTGAAATATATCAGAGACTATATGGAAAAGCGTGATTTTATAGACATAGCCACGCCCATTCTTACTGTCTCATCTCCCGAAGGGGCGCGAGATTTTTTGGTGCCGTCTCGTCTGCATCCCGGCAAATTCTATGCCCTACCACAGGCACCGCAACAATATAAGCAGCTCTTGATGGTGGCTGGTTTTGATCGATATTACCAAATAGCACCGTGCATGCGCGATGAGGACGCACGGGCAGACAGGAGTCCGGGAGAGTTTTATCAGCTTGATGTAGAAACAAGTTTTTTAACCCAAGATGAATTTTTTGATCTGGTTGAGCCTCTGTTTATTGAGCTTACTGAAAAAGTGGCTGGCAAAAAAGTAATGCAAAAACATTTTCCGCGCATCCCGTTTAGGCAAGTAATGGAAGAATACGGCAGTGACCGGCCGGACTTGCGTTACAATTTAAAACTGGCCGATGTTAGTATATGGGCAAAGGCGACGGATTTTAAGGTTTTTAATACGGCCGAGTACGTACGTGTTTTGGTTGTTCCCGGTGGGGATGTGTTTACCCGCAAAGAAATAGACGAAGAATTTACAGACAAAGCCATGCGTGCCGGAGCCAAGGGACTGGCGTGGATGAAGTATGTTGATGGGAAGTTTGAAGGTGGCATTTCCAAATTTTTTACACAAGAACAATTACAACACCTAGAACAATTACAACATTTAGAACAGAATAGCATGCTATTTTTTTCTGCCGGTGGGTGGGAGATTTCATGCAAGGCACTCGGCGCGGTGCGGGAGTTGGCCGCTCAAAAATTAAATCTGATTGATGAAAATTTAATTGCTTGGGCCTGGGTGGTTGACTTTCCAATGTATGAACTCAATAAAGAAACTGGAAAGATTGATTTTTCGCATAATCCGTTTTCCATGCCGCAGGGAGGTATGAAAGCGCTTGAGACAAAGGACCCCTTAGAAATTCTGGGATACCAATATGACATTATTGCCAATGGTTTTGAATTGTCCTCCGGAGCAGTACGAAATATGAGTCCGGAAATTATGTATAAAGCTTTTGAAATCGCCGGATACAGTAAAAAAGACGTTGACGTAAAATTTGGCCATATGATAGAGGCCTTTCAGTATGGCGCTCCTCCCCATTGCGGTTTTGCGCCTGGTATTGAGAGAATGGTTATGGTCTTGAGAGGAGAAAAAAATATTCGGGCAGTTGTTCCGTTTCCAAAGAATCAAAAAGCGGAAGAGGTGATGATGAGGAGTCCTTCTGTGGTAGATGATAAACAACTGGATGAGTTAGGATTAAAAGTTATTGCAAAGAAATAGTAAATTAACCTAATTCACCTAATTTCTAATTCACCTAATAAAATTCCAAAATCAATTTTTTTTATTTGATTTTTTATTAGGTGAATTAGGTGAATTGTAATTCAGGTGAATTTATGAGATTAAGTTCTCTCCAAAAATATATTCTGCTCAAGACTGCTGAAAAAGGAGGTAAGGTGGATCGAAAGATATTTCGGATGTTTTATGAAAATTTAGAAAAAAAGCCAGGTAAAAAATATCAGGAAAAAATTATTACCAAAAGTTTGGAACGCTTGATTGACAGAGGATTTATTACTGGTTTTGGCAAGAGGACAGTGCGGAAGTGGTTTATAACGCAGATTTCTTTAACTTCAAAGGGACGTGCGGCAGTTAAAGAATTGTTGCGAGAGAAACAGCGTAAACTTCCATTTAGAAAACGTACAAAATAATTATGGAAGCAGGATTAAATTTTAGTGATTTGCAACATATCATCGGAGTAAAACTCTGTTTTTTTGGTTTTATCACTATGGGGTTGCTGGCGATTTATTACAAATGGAAACCATGGATATTTTTATTGATAACCGGCGGTTTGTGCGCGCTGGCCTATTATATCCTTGTGGACAATTTATGGCTTATGTTTTGGGGACTGCGGGGAGACGAAGTAACCATCACGGCCATGTATGAAATGTTTGCGCATGGAAGTTTATTTTCAGATTTCGCTTATGCCAATTTGCCACCGTTTTATCCGGCTTTATTTTTTCAGGCGTTTGCTTTGTTAGGTCGTTGGTTTGGCTTAAATGGTGTGCAAGTGGCCAAATTAGCTACCGCCTCGACGATTTTATTACTACCCGCATTAGTTTACAGCTTACAAGAATTATATTGGAAAGTCGATAAGTCCAGAGGAGACAAGGACCCGGGGACTATTACCTATTTCTTGTCTGCCTTGCTAATGTTTGTTGTGATAGACTGGGATGCCATTATAATGAAACCATACGAACTCGTAAGTGCGGTTTTTGTAATTTTGTGGACTGTATTTTTACTTCACGATGTTCATAATAAAAATATAAGCTGGAAAAGGATACTTATTTACGGCGTTACAGGCGGAATATTATTTTTATTATTTTATTTTTGGTTTTTTTTGGCGGCTATCGGTGTCGCGCTTTTTAATCTTTTTTACAGCCAAAAGACAACACTCAAAAAATACGGGCAATTTGCGCTTGTGGGTTTGATGATAATTATAATCGGGTCAGCATACTGGCTACCGCTGGCAATAAGTTACAAAGCGTTTGGAGCGGAAAACTGGCAGATTGGTTTTTTTATTATTGAGTGGATTGCCACACACGGACCGACATTTGATTTCAGTTTGCGCGGATTGATTTTGCTTGGCGGCTTGGTCGCTCTTATAGCATATAGAAAGAGATTTTATGCGCGGGGACTTTTGTCATTATTTGTCGCCTCATATGTTTGGCAGGCCATGGGAATGTTTGCGATTTTATTTTTTGCATCGCCTTTGCAAGAATCAAAAGGTTTTTTCTTTTTTAATAGAGTTGTTTTGGTTTTTGCTTTAAGTTATGGCATAGAGAGATTGTGGAAGTGGAGTAGCATCAAGTTTGAAAAAAAACTTTGGCAAAAAAGCGTAATGATTATTGGCGTGCTATTCCTTTCAACGCAGTTAATCTTTGGAACGTTTACAGATAAAAAGGAGGTAATGGCGGTTCGGGATCGTGCTCGGGTTGTTTCACAAGAGATGAATGAACTGATTAGTTTTCTGAATTCAAACTATGACGTATATGAGAAGAAAACTTTATCTTCAGGCATACCAGAGCTGCATGCTTTTTTGCCGCTTAATGTAGTCTTTTATTTCAACCAACATAATTCTCATCCAGCAGCAGGGTTTTCAAATCGGGTTTTATTTTTAAAAGAGCTTTCTTTCGTGAGTGATTCAAAATTATTTTTTGAGAATTTAGACAATAGTATTTTTGGCAGGATTGATTTATTTGTTTTTGAAAAAGATGGTGAACCGGGATATCCAATTTATTATATATTGGATAATTTTCCTTATGGGATTGAATCAACGGGACTTAGATTCGGTTCAGGCGTGTTTGTAAAGCCGTATGTAAAAAAGGTTTTTGAAAATAATAAGTATATTGTATTTGAGAATGCGATGTGAGAAACAAGAAACAAGATACAAGAAATAAACAAATCCTAAACAACAAATTCAAAATATAAAATCCAGATGTTCAAAATTGGTTTTGAATTTAAGAAATTAAAAATTTGAATTTGTTTAGAATTTAAGATTTTCTGCTTAGAGTTTGTTTGTGCCTTGAGGTTAATCTTATGATATCTAATATAAAACTTGAACAATTCAACGGACCTCTGGATTTGCTGTCACAACTTATTTTTGAGCAAAAGATGGAAATAAGCGAGATTTCCATTTCAGCCGTAACAGAGCAATATTTAGATTATCTTGATACTCTTGAAAAAGTTGATCCGCAAGATTTGGCAGACTTTTTGGTCATTGCGGCCAGATTACTTCTTTTGAAATCAAAGACACTTTTGCCGCAGTTTGCTCCGGAAGAGGAAGAAGAGGAGAGTTTAGAAGAACAATTGAAACTATACCGTGCTTTTGTTGACGCTAGCAAAAAAATAGAAAAAAGATGGAATGACAGTTTAGTGGCTTATAGCAGGGTAGAGACGCCTACTCCACCAAAGGAAGTATACAAACCGGACAACTTAGGACTAGAAACAATGCACCAAACTATGGTACAATTGCTGGACAGACTTGCGCCACCTAAATCTTTGCCGCGTACTTATATTGACAAGACAGTCTCTATGAAAGAGAAAGTGGATTTTTTAAGAAAAATGCTTAAGAAAAATAAAAATGTTCGATTTGTAGAGCTGTTATCAGATACAAAATCAAGGACAGAAATTATTGTAAGTTTTTTGGCCATACTTGAATTGGTGAAGCAGAAAAGTGTGTATTTGCAACAAGAAAGTTCTTTTGAGGATATCGTAATTTCTTCTGTCTAGAATCATAAATCATAAATCATAAATCATAAATATTTTTTGGTTTCAGATTTCAGATTTATGATTACGATATTATGGATATTATTTCAACTTTGGAATCCATCCTTTTTGTTGCTTCAAAACCATTGACAATCCAAAAGATCGCCAATTCTCTTAACAACAAAAAATGTGAAGTTGAAGTCGCTCTAAGCCAGCTTGAACAAAAATACACTAGCGTGTCCGGCATTCACATTATCCGCTCCGGAGACATTGTGCAGATGGCCACAAATCCGGAAAATGTACAGTTTGTGGAAAAGTTTACCAAGTCAGAAATAATGAGTGAACTAACAAAGCCGCAGCTTGAAACACTCACAGTTATCGCTTATCGTTGTCCGATTACGCGTCCGGAACTTGAACAAATTAGAGGAGTAAACTGTGCTATAATTTTGCGTAATCTCATGATACGCGGGCTTATTGAAGAGGCGGAGGAGAAAGATCTAGTATTGCCGATATATAGTTTATCAATTGCAGCTATGCGTCACTTAGGCATTGCCTCGGTTGAAGAATTGCCAGATTATGAAAATTTGCATGGACACGAGTATGTTGAACAGGTATTAAAAAATGAAGGATAATATGAAAATAAATTTTGTTTCACCACAAGATAGCGGAGGTAACAAATGGAGAAATTGGGCCATGTTTTTTGTTTTGATTATTGTGTTGGGAGGGATAGGATTGAGCAGAATTCAAATTAATAAATTTGTTGATTTTTCTTCTATTCAAAAAAAAATAGCAGCAGAATTTGATCAGACCAAAGTTTTATCAAATAAAATTGATGAAAGCGTTTCAGAAGTTGGAGGAGATATTGTATTTGAGCCAGTAAAATTGAATATACCAGTCCTCTCCGCTTCTTCTATACCTTTGGATCCAAATAGTTTTGGCGCGGATTGCATATTAGCCAAGGATAAAGAAACTGGGACAGTTTTGTATAGAAAAAATGAATACAAGGAGCACCCAATTGCCAGCATCACCAAGCTTATGACGGCGTTGGTTTTACTAGAATATAATATTGACTGGGTCACAACTACAATAGTGATTGGACCAGATTTGTATGGCACGCATATGTATGCCGGAGATGTTTATTCTCTTGAGGATTTGTGGAATGCTATGCTAATTGGCTCATCCAATAAAGCAGCACTCTCTTTGGTTGAGTCAATAAATGGGATGGAAGATGAATTTGTTGTTCGCATGAACAAGCGCGCGATGGAACTTGGCATGTCTGACACTACATTTACTGATGTTACGGGTATAGAAGAGAGTAATTTATCTACTGCTTCTGATATATTGCTATTACTTCAAGAAATTTTGAAGCATGAAAAAATTAGAAATGCGCTTGCGACAAAAGATTATAACCTTTATTCTGAACAGAGATCAAAGAGTCATCACATGTGGAATACCAACTGGCTTATTTTAGATGACCCAAATCCGTGGATTAGTCATTCCTTTGATAGAGTTATCGGCGGAAAGACAGGACATATTTTGGCAGCCGGATTTAATTTTACAGTGGAAGTAGAAAAGGATGGACATGTGATTGATATTGTAGTTTTTGGCGCAAATGGCAATGAGGAGAGGTTTACCGAGGCGCGGGATGTGGGGGAGTGGGTTTTTGATAATTATATTTGGGAATAACTTAGTAAACTTATGTTTGATCCTGTCCAATGGTTTGTCAATATTCCTCACGAATGGGCAGTGTTTTTTTTATCCATGATACCTCTTACAGAATTGCGCGCGTCTATCCCGATTGGGATTGAGGTATATAAGATGCCGTGGTGGCAAGTATGGTGGATTGCTGTGGCTGGTGATTTTATACCAGCAGTATTTATTTTATTATTAATGCCGGTGATACATGGCTGGCTTGTAAAACGCAGGATTTTGGGTGAACTTTTAACCAAAAAACTCAACCATGCGGAACGTGTATTTTCTGGAAAATATTCCAAATACGGCGTTATTGCCCTTATAATTTTTGTTGGCATTCCATTGCCGTTTACTGGTTCGTGGACAGGCAGTCTAGCGGCATTCATATTTAATATTCCGTTCAAAAAATCATGGCCGCTTATTTTGGCTGGAGTATGTATGGCCGCAATGTTAGTAACTTTGATAACCTTGTTTACGGGTGGGACATTGAGGTGGTTGTTTTAAGTGTTGGTAAATGAAAAATAGAAACTGGGGAATGAAGAATAGTTTAATACAAATCCAGTAGCTGAAAAAGAGTACGGAAGATTACGAGTTTATAATAAATCCGCTTTGTAAGCGGATTTATTATTGTAATGTAATCAAGGCAATTTCGGGCGGATTGAATAATCTCGCGCGCGTGCCAGTCTCCCCAATACCACTTGTGACAAACAAATATGTGTTATCTATTTCAAGAGGATGCAGGCCTTGGTAGTATTTTTTTGGGAGTACGCTATCAATGATTCCGAGCGGACCAATAAATGGAAGTCTAATTTGTCCACCGTGCGTGTGGCCAGAAAGCCACAGATCTACATTCGCCGGGTGGGCATCAAATATGATGAAGGACGGATTGTGGACAAGGCCTATAGTTGGTATACTTTTTTCTCGTTGTTCTAGCGCTGAAAAATCAAGTCTTCTAGCCCAATATGAATCTCCGCCAAATATATATAGTTGTTGGTTGCGTATTTGTATTTTTTTTAATTCATTTGTTAAGTATGTTATGCCGAGCTTCTCCATTGCTTCCTTTGTTTCTTTTGATACATTAGCATGGCGATATCGCTGATCATATGGTGCTTTGCCTCCGCCAATACCATATTCATGGTTGCCATGAACAGCGTAGGTAGGGATTTTTTTTGCAAGTTGTCCGAGCGGCGCGAGATATTCTAAAAATTTTTCTTCAAAAAGTCCGTTATCTACATTATCGCCTCCAATAAACACTATGTCGGGATTAATTTTTAGTATCTTGTCTACTGATTTTTTCACCCACGCGGTTTGCTTGTATAATCCAATTTGATAGTCAGCAACAAAAGCGATCGTAATTGGTTCATCAAGATCATCAATATCTATAGTTTGTCTATTGATTATAAGTAGATGCGGTTCAATGAAACTGCCCCACACAATCATAAGTGTACCTAATAGGAGAATTGAAGCTAAAATTCTACTTATTTTTTTATGTCGGCGCTCCCAGCTGTTTTTCCGTTTAAGACTGCTGTACAATAAAACAACTGCGGGATATGCAGTCAGGAGGACGCCTAGGGAAATTAGTGTATCAAAGAATATACGCATAATAAGCGGTGTAAATTTACAACTTCACTCAAAGGTATTTTATCAAAAATGCTTGTCAAGGGGTCGTTCTCTGGAGAAGATTGTTGGAACTTGGTGCCGTCGGTGGGAATCGAACCCACATGAGCATAGCCCACACGATTTTGAGTCGTGCGCGTCTACCAATTCCGCCACGACGGCCTACATTTTGCGAGCATAGTATAGCTTTTATTGTTGTTTTTGTCAATTTTTGGTATAATTAATGTGTATGTCGAAAATTATTTCTGTTGTTAATCAAAAAGGCGGAGTGGGGAAAACTACCACGGCTATTAATCTAGCTGCTTTTTTGGCTGAATTAGGCAATTTTGTTTTACTCGTGGATATGGATCCACAAGGAAATGCGACGAGCGGGCTTGGAATAGACAGGAGTAATTTAACACATGGTGTTTATCAGGCTTTAGCAAAGCAAAAACGTTTTCACGATATTATTTTCAACACGGCACACGAGGGGTTGAGAATAGCCCCGGCAACACAAGATTTGGCTGGTGCCACTGTTGAATTGGTTGATGTTGATCGGCGGGAATTTCAACTTCGAGATTTGTTGTCAGAAGTGAGCCATGCCTATGATTACATAATCATAGACTGTCCGCCATCTTTGGGTTTACTTACCATAAATAGCCTTGTGGCTGCTGACCAGCTTTTGATACCAGTTCAAGCTGAATATTATGCTCTAGAAGGTCTAGGACAGCTTTTACAGACCATTGATTTAGTAAGAGAGCATATTCATCCAGATTTGGAAATTTTGGGGGCAGTACTCACTATGTTTGACAAGCGCACCCGTTTGTCAACAGAAATTATGGAACAGCTCTATCAATATTTTCCAGACACTATCTTTCGTTCTGTTATACCACGGACAGTTCGTCTTGCCGAAGCTCCAAGTTTTGGAAAATCAATTTTGCATTATGAACCGAGGGGAAAGGCATCAAAGGCATATGAGAGATTGGCTAGAGAAGTTTTGGAAAGACATGCATAACAACATTTGACATTTGACATTTGACATTTGACTTCCTTTAATTGTTAATTGTTAATTGTTAATTTTTGGTATATGGCATTAGGAAAAGGTTTAAACTCGCTCATTCCGCAGAAAAAAAGAATAATTATTCGTAAGGAAACTGGTGAAGGTAATAGTTACCAGATGATATGGCATATTCCAATTTCGGAAATCACACCAAATTCGCAACAACCTCGCCGAGATTTTGATCACGGTAGTCTTGAGGATTTGGTAATATCTATAAAAAAACATGGCATATTACAACCGCTTGTTGTCACTGAAAAAGATGATGGAGGATATGAGCTTATTGCCGGGGAACGTCGTTTAAGGGCTTCTGAAATCGCTGGGTTAGCAACAGTTCCGGCTATTGTTCGTACCGTAACCAAACAGGAAAAATTAGAATTGGCTCTTATTGAAAATATTCAACGTGAAGATTTAAACCCAATAGAAGAGGCCTTTGCTTTTAAGCGTCTGATTGATGAGTTTGGCTTGACTCAACAAGAAGTGTCAGAGCAGGTTGGCAAAAGTCGTCCGAGTGTTGCCAATGCCGTGCGTTTGCTAGATTTGCCAGAAGTAATTCAAAAAGCGCTTATCGATGGGCGGTTAAGCGCTGGCAAAGCTCGTGCGCTTTTAAGTCTTAAGAGTGAAAGAGAGCAATTGGAATTATTCAAAAGTTTTGTGGGAGAAAAAATAAGTGTGCGTGAGGTAGAGCGGGCCGTTGCAGATAGAGGTCAAAAATCTAGAAAAGGTTCGGTACGCCGTGATCCAAATATCAGAGCGCAAGAAGAATTGTTGGAAGAGAGATTGGGAACAAAGGTTAGAATTACACAAAAGGGTGAAAAAGGGACGATTGTAGTTGAATATAATTCAAAAGGAGAGCTAAAGCGCTTGTTGCAGGAATTGTCATAAAAAAAGTTATTTGAAAAAAGAAAGCAGTTATCCTTCTTTTTTTGGCAATACTGCCTTTATCCATTTTGACCAGACCCCTTTTTGTTTTTTAAGTTGATTTTTGACATGAGTCCTGGCACTATGTGTTTTTACGAAGTTTAACCAGTCAGGGCTTGGTCCTTTACGATTTTTGTCAGTAATGATTTCTACCACATCACCATTTTTCAGTTCGGTATTCAAACTTACCATCTTATCATTTACCACGGCACCTGTACATGTATTACCTATATGTGAGTGGATATGATATGCAAAATCTATAGGGGTAGCTTCTTCTGGAAGATCTATCACATCTCCTTTTGGAGTAAAAACAAATATGCGTGTTTGGAGAAAGTCTACTTTTATTTCTTCTAAGTCGGACAATTTACTTAAAATATCTTTTTGAATATCAGCTAGTTCTTTGGCCCATTTCACTTCCTTAGCTGGCATGCGTGCACCTTTTTCATCGTAATGCCAATGAGCGGCTACACCGTATTCTGCCTCCTCGTGCATCTCTTTGGTTCTGATTTGAAATTCTATAGGTTCTCCTCCTTCGCTAAAGACTGTAGTATGAAGTGATCTATAGTCATTTGGTTTTGGCTGTGATATGTAGTCTTTGATGCGTCCTCTCAATGGTTTCCAGAGATTATGCAATATACCAAGTGTTCCATAACAGTCAGCCAAATTTTTTACTATAATACGGATGGCAACTATATCGTAAATTTTAGCTATTTCATCTTTTTTGCGAAGAATTTTTCTGTATAGACTATATAATCGTTTATTTCTACCATAAACAGCTATAGGTTGTATATTTGATTTCTCTAATTCATTGGTAACTTTTTGTATAATCTGTTTAAAATATTCTTCTTTTCCCTTTAGTTTTTCATCTCGCATTTTTTTGATTCGTTCGAATTTTTTGGGGTAAACATATTTAAATGATAAATCTTCCAAAAGACCTTTCATTTCATCCATACCTAGGCGATTGGCGATAGGCGAATATATTTCCAGGCTCTCAAGAGCAATGCGATAGCGCTTTTGTGGGGGTAGGGCATCGAGGGTTGTGAGATTGTGGATTCTATCTGCAAATTTTATTATCATTACACGCACATCTTCTGCCATAGCGACAAACATTTTTCTCAAGTTTTCGATGTAACGTTCTACACCACGGTATTTTAGTTTTCCCAACTTTGTAATACCTCTGATCATAGATGCAATATCACTGCCAAAGTTTTTTTCTATATCTTCCAAGGTTCTTGTGGTATCTTCTGGTACGTCATGGAGTAGTGTGGCGATTACAATTACTGGGTCAATATGCATGTCAGCCAATATATGAGCTGCTGCGAGTGGGTGAGTAATATAAGGTTCACCGGTTTTTCTTTTTTGATTGCTGTGTGCTTCGGCCGCGAAGTCATAAGCGAGGCGTATAATATCAAAATCAGCTTCTGCATCGTAGAGTTTTATTTTTTCTAACAAAGTTTCAATTGTTTGTTTCTTTATTGCAGTCATAACAGTAAATTATCATATATTTTTTATACCATCTTTATAAGAAATTAGCAAGAACTTGACTTTTTTTTGGTAATATGTTATATTACCTACGGTGATAATAGGGTAGAGACCTAAACGCCTAGAAGAAACCCCAGTCGTAAGACCGGGGTTTTCTTATTTTTTTATCTAAAATTAGCTATTTTTTTAGGTATGATTAATGACCGTTATTGATTTTTTTTGGTATTTTGTTATACTAACTACCGTAGCGAGTAGGGAACCTTATTATCACCAAAGGCATTGAGGTCATCTCTCTCGCTACATATGAGGCGTTCACATAAGAGTGGACGTTTTTTATTTAGATACGAACTACGAACAAATACGAAATTACGAAATACGAATTTTTCGTAAGTCCGTACATTTCGTATTTCGTATCTATATTATGGTTTTTTTCTTCTCCGTTTTCTAGTAGGATTTTCTTTAAGTAATGTCTCACACTCCTCGAGTGTTAGATCTTTTGGCTTTTTATTTTTTGGAATTTTTGCATTTGTTTTGGTAACGGGATCAGTAATATATGGACCATAACGACCATTTAACACCTGTACTTCACTCCCGTTAAATTTTTTGATGATTTTTTCATCATCTGCTTTCTTTTTTTCAGTGATAATTTCAAGTGCGCGATCTAGTTTGATTGTATAAGGATCTTCGCTTTTGATGGAATAAAATTTATTTTTTACTTTTATATATGGTCCAAAACGTCCAATAGCGGCAATGATATCATTGCCGTCTTTATTTTGTCCGAGTGTTCGCGGAAGTGTAAAAAGTACTAGTGCTTCTTCAAGCGTGATTGTCTCTACACTTTGTTTTTTGGCTAATTTAGCGAATGTTGGTTTTTCGTCATCATCTTTTGATCCAAGCTGAACAAAAGCTCCATAGCGGCCAACACGGGCATAAATTGGTTTGCCACTCTTTGGATCAATGCCGAGCTCATGCATAGACACAGTGTCTTCTTTGGAAAGTTCTTCAGTTTTTTGTTTTAAATTTTCATGAAACGGATGGTAAAAAGTAGAGATAATAGGTTGCCAGTCTTTTTTTCCCTCTGCTATATCATCTAAATTATCTTCCATTTGGGCAGTAAATTTGAAATCAACGATTTGTGAAAAATGTTCGACCAGTAAGTCGTTGACAACAAAAGCAATGTCTTCAGGATAAAGTCGTTTATCGTCATCTCGTGAAACATAACCACGCGATTCTATGGTAGAAATTGTTGGAGCATAGGTCGATGGACGTCCAATACCATATTCCTCGAGTGCTTTTACAAGTGTGGCATCACTATAACGAGCTGGTGGTTCGGTAAAATGTTGTTCAGGTTTTAATTCTTTACAGTTTATATCTTCACCTTCTTTTAATTCAGGCAACATTTCTTCTTTAAGAGATTCTGGATAGAGTTTAAGCCAACCGTCAAATATACATGTTTGCCCCGTACTTCTAAATATGTAGGTGTTGTTTTGTTGCTGTGTTGTTTTGTTATTTATATCTATTGTTGTTTTATTGAATCGTACCTGTGTCATTTGTGTGGCAATTGCACGTTTCCAGATGAGTGTGTAGAGCTTGAGTTGTTTTGAGTCGAGATGACTTTTAATAGATTCCGGCGTGCGCGTTGGATCGGCGGGTCGTATGGCTTCATGGGCTTCTTGAGCATTTTTTGATTTTGTTTTGTAAAATCTTGGTTTAGTAAGTAAATATTTTTCACCAAATTTTTTTTGAATAAATTCTTTTGTTTCATCTAAAAATTTTGTAGATAAATTGACTGAATCAGTACGCATGTAAGTGATAAGCCCAGTTTCTCCTTCGGTTCCAAGTTTTACACCCTCATAAAGTTGCTGTGCGAGTCGCATGGTTTGTTTTGCTGAATACCCAAGTTTATGACTAGCTTGCTGTTGCAGAGTTGAAGTAGTAAATGGTGGTGGGGGAGTGCGCTTGTTTTCGCGTTTGTTAATGTTTATGACATTGTACTTCGCACCTTCAAGATTTTTTAATATATTGTCAACCTGTTCTTTTTTTGATAGGCCGAGTTTATCCAGTTTTTTGTCATTGATAGCGTGCAGTTTCGCAATGAATTGATGATCAACGAACAATGAAGCACGATCAGTTTGTTCGTTGGTCGTTGTTCGTGGTTGATTGAAGATTCCTTCTAAACTCCAATATTCATCCGATTTGAATTCTTTCCGTTCACGCTCACGGTCAACAATTAAGCGTACGGCCACAGATTGCACCCGACCAGCTGATAGGCCACGGGCTACTTTTTTCCACAAAAATGGTGAGAGTTCGTAGCCAACAAGGCGGTCGAGTACACGACGAGCCTGTTGGGCATCAACTAGTTTTTGATCAATGTTTCTTGGGTTTTTTAGAGCCTCTTCTATAGCGTGTTTGGTAATTTCATGGAATACAATACGTTTTGCCTCTTCTGGTTTTACTTCAAAAATATGTGCAAGATGCCAGCTAATAGCTTCACCTTCACGATCTTCATCAGTAGCAAATATAATTTCATCCGCTTTCTTAGCCAAGTCTTTTAATTTTTTTACCTGTTTTGTCCTGTCTTTTGAGGTAACATATTTTGGTTCAAAAGTGCCACCTTCAATATCTACCCCCATCTTGCTTTTTGGCAGATCACGCAGATGACCAAAAGAGGACTCGACCACGTAGTCTTTTCCTAAAAATTTGGTAATTGTTTTTGCCTTGGTAGGGGATTCGACAATGACAAGCTTCATAGCATTGATTAAAATGGATTAAGGCAGATTACACAGATTAGTTAGCGCGAAATATTAGTGCAATTTATTTTAATTTGTATATTCAATGTGAACAGCATAATGTAAATTGACTAACGTGTCAAATATTTGGTATCCTATAAGAGGATTATGTTAATAAAATATTACTAACTATGCTAGGAGATATAGAAGACGAGGATACTTTAAGACCGGTAGCTGGATCTTTTTCTGTGAGAGCCGATAAAGTAAAAGAATTAGAGCGTCGTAAATTGGAAGAGGCGCGCGAGACAGCGGTTCGAAATTTGGAGGTTTCAAAACTTATTACTGGTCATTTAGAAATTATTGTAAGTAGAGGAGGAAGACGAGAGTTAGATGCAGTTAACATTTTGATGACAGACCAGTCGAAAACCCTTACTGATATTGAAAGACAGTTACGTGATTTAGTCGTTTTTTTGGATACACAGACTAGCAAAAAAAGTATGCCAACAGATATTGTCGAAGCAGAACCCGTTGAAGATTTTAGGCAAAAAACAGAGAAATTGATAAGACGAACAAACGAATATTTATCTGACTTTTTTAAAGAATTTGGCGAGAGTAATTTTACTGATGAAAACCATTTACTTGACTGGTTTGTATTGAAGCTTACAGAAAGAAAAAATAAAGGAGTAATGACGGCAGATCAGGCCAAAGAGTCAGGTATACAAAAAAGAGAAGGTGAACAATTTGTACGTGTGGGCAACGGAACTACATATATAAATTCAGAGTATATGGAGATAGTAATTTTTGCCAATATTGGTGAAGTCGCTGGAGAGCCTGTGTTAATTTTTGAAATTGTATAATTTTTTTAAGAGTTTTTTATAGATGAAGAACAAAGAGCAAAACCATTTCGTTTTGTCGGTGATGGACTTAAACGCCTAAGAGAACAAGGAAGAGGAGATGAGGCAGATGAAATTGAAGCTGGTTTAGCGGCTAATGAAGAGGAAAAAAGGAAGAAAAATAGTGATTTTTGTATAGATTTTTGTATATAGATTTTTGTATTGTAATATAGATTTTTGTATTGTAATAACCACACAGTAAAGTAACACCCTGTGAATAATCATATAAAATAATCAAGT
>Ga0066639_10001827_pt1 | contig 18732 bp, 23 predicted proteins | sample CryGeyCG2114_010_2_FD_59504 | JGI IMG/M metagenome (GOLD analysis project Ga0066639, IMG submission 59504) | Groundwater microbial communities from aquifer - Crystal Geyser CG10_big_fil_rev_8/21/14_0.10 | ecosystem: Environmental > Aquatic > Deep subsurface > Groundwater | place: USA: Utah...
AATTCTTGCTTCTGCTTCTGCAAATTTTGCCATTAGTCACTTCCCCTGATGCTCTTCATCACTTTATCGTTTAATATTGTCCAGTATATAACCTGAACGCCTTCCTTGACAGAATCCTTTAATTCCTCTGGAATTTCCAAGTTGAATGTTTCAAATGACTCCATATCCATCACATTTGCCTGATTGCCTGTGATTGACAAAACCTGAGCGTTCTTCTTTTCAATAATCGGAACATCCACGCTGTCAGAGCACGGCATAACAACTTCCCTTTTTCTGTTGTCAATCAATCCAATAGCCACAAAACGGCATTTAGCGCTTCCGTGCTTGCCCGACTTTGAATGTGTCGCATCAGAAACCCTGCAAGCCGCGCCATCAATAACGACGAAACTGCCCTCCTTCAATGTTCCTGCGCCAACTACTTTTGTTGTCATATCTCCTGAAGAAGGCAGAGTATTTAAAAAGATTATGGTTTAATACTGTTTAAAAGCGAATAAATTCTAATTTATATCTTAATCATATTTGCTTCAAGCAATACATTTATTGCTAAAACAAGGATAGTCACTAAACTACTACCTACAATCTTACCATACTTCCAATTTGTATTTATTAATATAATTTGTAAAAGCCCCAATGCTAATAATAAAAAACCGTTAGGAATACTTATAACAGTTGCACCAACACCCAAGAATGCAGAAACCACTCCTGCAATAATCAATGTAATACCATTAATTTGCGCTGTTGATCGCATAACAAAATGCTTTTCTTTGAAAACCATACCCAGAACAGGAATTAATGCTATACCACTAATGATTACTTGAGTTGATAATTCCATTTAATGATTACAAGCAGACCTAGTATAAATAACTTTTTAATAAACACGGACGATAATGACTATAACCACTTTGTGAACCAATTTCTTCCAAGTCTTGAGAGCTTCTTTTCCAGAAGTTTTGCATTTGGAAATTTCTTTTCAGCATCCCTGAATTCTTTGCTATGGTGAAGTGTCCTATTGCCTGATTTTTGGAATTTGAAATGCTTATGAAGCATTTCGTGATACATAACATAGTCCAACAGCTCCTGATCATGAAGAAGAAGGTTGCTTATGCTTATCTGGTCTCTGCCGTAATCATAAAATCCCAAGACTCTGCGGCCTTCCTTCAGCAAAAGGTTTGGCATTTCCATCTGATTATTGAAGTACATCTGGTTTATTCTGTTGAAAGAGTCTTTTAACACCGGATGCTGGTCTGTTTTCGGAATTTCAGTGTGCACAGTTCTTAAAAAATTATGATATAAGTCGATTTCCAGTGTTTTTTGCCTTCTCTTGAACAGCTTAAGCATCAGCTCCTGGATAATACCGGCCTGAATGTCTTTTGAAACAGCCTGCCAGTTTCTGGACAATGTCAAAGTTATGTCATTAGCCCTTCTCCGGATGTTGCCGTTAAAGCCTTTCAGCTTTCCAGAATATTTCAACTCTATATTATAATCATACTCTGGAAACATTTTTTTCAAAGATTCTTGAGCCAAGTCCATGTTACATTCATTCAAAGTTAATAGCGTATCTAAGCATTGCGCCCACAAGACCAATGTCCCTCAGCTGGCCGCCTTCCCTTGTCTCAATGCTGATAATTTTCACCGTCGTGCCGTATTGTTTTGCAAGAGCTTCGAGCTCATCAACCTTGTCTTCAGGAAGCTCTTCTGATATTAATAAGATATCAACTGCAGACATCTCCAATGCCTTTTTGACAGCATCATAGCCGTATTCAACCATATTCGGCTTTGTGGCAAGAGTTTCCATAAACTTTGAAACCAAATTCTTTTCCTCGGCAATTTCTTCTTTTGCGAGAATGTCCTCTGATTTGTCAACAAGCTCCTGCAAACCAAACTCTTCTGTATAGCTCAAGTCTTTTATTCCAAGAACTTTTTTCTTTAATTCATTTGTTATGTAATCGCCTTCCACAAAATCATACTTTGTCGGTCCAGGGCCGCCAACAATAATTCCCTTTAATCCTTCAAGATTAAAGAAGTTGTCCTTGACAATTTCAGCGACTTTCTTGAAATGCTCATGCACTGCTATTTCCCTGTTCCTTGCGAACCTGACGCTACTCTGACCGCCAGCCCTCATCTTGCCGGGAACATGAGAGTGGGTTTTTGTGATCGGCACGATTGACTTGCCTTTCAGGAAAGCCAATGTGGCGTCCCTTGCGTCTATCACGATTAATCCGAAAAAGTCCTTTGACTGCAACATGTCGCGCAGAATGTCCAATTTGAAATCCTTATCGCATCTGTAAATTCGGGTGTTTAACGGCACAGGCGGCTCGATGCTCCAAACCCTTACGTCGCTTTTTCCCTCCCTTGACAAAATATTGCCTGAAAATATTGCCAAACCATTAGCAGGAGTTTTTGGGTATAATTTCAAATGCTGAACCACCCTTTCCAAAGCATCAATGACGTTTTTCCTTGTCTGAGCGCTTTTGATGTTTGACGCCGTACCTTGTTCCTGCTGAACATGCGCCACAATCTTATTCAAATCATAGCCGGAAGGAACATAAATAGAAACAAACTCAGTGTGCATTGCCCGGTACTGCTCCAATTCCTTGATAAATTTCTTTAAATGGAACTTTTCATTTGAGCTGACTGACATATCCTGACAACCCCTTATTGATTTATAAATATACTGTCTTTTGCCTTTTAACAGCCAAAATCATGCAAACCTTTAAAAACAGCCCCCAGATTTTCAGACTATGGCAGAGAAACTATTTGGTTCAGTAAAAAGATTCGGCACAAGATACGGAAGAACAAACCGAATGAAATTAGCTGAAATTGAAAAAGAACAAAAACAGAAGCAAACATGCCCTGCATGCCTCCAGAAAAAGGCAAAGAGATTAAGCATGGGGATATACAAATGCTCATCCTGCTCAGCAAAATTCGCAGACGGCGCATATTCAGTGCAGACAAAAACAACAGCAAAGAAGATTGAAGAAACAGAAGAGGCAAGCGAATAATGGTAAAATACACATGTTTTCTATGTTCAAAGAAAATCAGCGAAGATTTAATGGGCAAAAGAGTAAGATGCCCATACTGCGGAAGCAAAATGCTCTATAAGGGCAGATCAAAGGAATCAGAAGTTTTGGCGGTGTAATTCTTTATGGAATTAAATGCAGAGGCGCAGGAGAAAATACGCCAATTGCAGATGCTGGAGCAGAATATGCAGCAAATACACGCCCAGAAACAGCAGCTTCAAAACAACTTGTTCGAAATTGAAAATGCGCTGAAAGAACTAAATGACGCAAAAGAATCCTACAAAGTAATCGGCACAATAATGGTCGCCAAAAATCCAGAAACATTAAAAACAGAGCTTGAACAGAAAAAAGAGCTCAATGAAATCAGAATCACAAGCCTTGAAAAACAGGAAACTCAATTTAAAGAAAAAGCCGAAAAGATGCAGGAAGAATTCCTCGCAGGAATGAAGAAATGAGCGTAGAACAAGTATTATCTATATTAACAGAAATGGAAGCTGAAAGCACAAGAACTGTGAAAGAGCAACTGCAAAAAATAATACAATGCCTTCAGACCGAAGGAGACATGAGAACAAAAGTAAACAAAGCACAGCAAATTCTCGACGATTTGAGCGCTGATTCGCGCGTCCAGTCATCAATGAAAACCCAGCTTTTCAGCGTGGCAAGCATACTGGAAACATTATAATTTCCTTCTTTTGACAAACACAACATTCTTGCCAAGAAGAACATTAGGCACATGAATTATTTCGCCTGATTTTGTCTTTATCAGGGTTTCAAAAAAGTCCACTATTATTACTTTTCCCTCTATGTTGTTTACTCTTACAGCATCGCCTATCCTAATCTTATTTTTTCTCACCATAAACAAGCCCGAGACAAAATTTGGAATTATGCTTCTGAATGAAAGGAACAATGAAAACATAATCAAGGCAAGAAGTATGATTGCGACCACATAAGCAAGAATGCCGGTGATTTTAAACTGATTAACAGCAAGAATGACTGCAATAACGTTTGTGAAGTATTCCAAGATTTTTGACAAGGAACGCTCTATGGATATTTTCGCGCCTAATTTCTTAAGAACCCTGTTTAGTTCAGCCTGATGCAATATAAGATATGTTACCCTTCCGATGATTTTTCCAAGCACAAAGCCAATAAGGAGAATCATCAAGGCAAGCACTATTTCAGTGAAAAAATCGCTGAAAATGCCTATTAATGACGCAAACCAAGCCATAATCATTGTTTAGGCACTATATTTTTAAAGCTGTCGATGAATTTTACAATATATGGATTATGACGCAGAAATAAAGAGACTTGAAGATGAACTGCTGAAGACGCAGTACAACAAAGCGACAGAACACCACTTTGGAATTGTCCGCGCGAGAATAGCGCAGCTAAGGGACAAAAAAGAGAAACGCCAGTCTGTGGGAAAAAGCACAGCAGGATGGAGCGTAAGAAAAAGCGGAGACGCGACTGTCGTTCTTCTCGGATTTCCAAGCGTAGGAAAAAGCACATTGTTGAACTCGCTTACAGGAGCCAAAAGCAGGACTGCGGCATATGCATTCACAACATTAACCGCAGTGCCAGGAGTAATGTTTTACAACAACGCAAAAATACAAATTGTGGACGTTCCCGGAATAGTCGCGGGAGCCGCGGCAGGAAAAGGAAGAGGCAAAGAAGTTCTCGGAATGGTAAGGTCGAGCGATTTAATACTCATATTAATTGATTCCGAACATCCTGAACATTACGATGCAGTATTGAAAGAGGCATATGATTCAGGAATAAGGCTGAATAAAAAAATGCCGGTCGTGAAAATCGCCAAACGCGAGAAAGGCGGCCTGGACATACAGACAACAGTAAAATTAACACACGTAAGCATAGACACAATAAGAGCAATATGCAGAGAATACAAGATAAACAGCGCAGGAATAGTAATCAGAAGCGACATAACAATAGATGATTTTATTGACGTGATTGAAGGAAGCAGAAGATATATCCCTGCATTGACAATCGGGGTAAAATCAGACTTATTATCCGCAGAAGAAAGAAAAAAATTCATCAAACTAATCAAACCAGACTTAATGGTGAGCGCCCAGACAAATGAAAACATTCCCGAATTAAAAGACAAAATATTCGAGAAGCTTGAATTCATCAGGATTTATCTGAAAGAAGTCAACAAGAAAGCAGACATGGAAATCCCCTTGATTTTGAGAAGAGGAGCGACAATACTTGATGTGTGCAAACACATCCACAGAGATTTGGCAAAAAAGTTCAAGTTCGCGCGCATATGGGGAAAATCAGCAAAATTCCCTGGACAGCACATACAAAAACCAGACAAACTGCTTGCTGACGGAGACGTTGTGGAAATACACTCCCGCTAATCCTCGAAAGCTTCCCTTGGCAATCTCCGTATTTTCGGAACAAAATTCAATAATCTCCCATCATCTGTGAATCTGCCAGTGCCCATAAAATCATTTTTGTGCTTTATTATGACAAAACCCTCCCCTTGTTTTTCCAAGTCATTGCCAGTCATCCATAATTTTATCTCCTCATCATCCAATTCTTCTACATGATGGGTTGCCAATAGGCCTATAATTTGAGAGCCTTCAATGCTCAACCTTATCAGGCCTTTTTTTACATTGCAAAAATACATCCCCGCAGTGTTGATTCTCAATGTTTCAAAACTAAACTCAGCCAAGTCGTGAGTGATTATGTTAATATCCTCATCAGACTGAATCATTATGTATTTTTTCCCGAAATCATCAAGACTGCAGCCCCACTGCTCTTCAATCTGCCTGATAATAACCTTCATTTCCTTGTGAGACATGTACTTCAAGTCTTTCATCTTAAATTCCCCACACAGGATTTTTCCTTCTCATTATTTCAGCGACTTCCTTCAACACTGTTTTTTCATCTGCCGACAAATGGTCCTTGAAATCCTTGTATTTTCTGAAATCATTCTCTGGAACAGCGCTGTACAAAATATCCTGCTCTTTTATTTGGCGCCCAACGATAACTCCGGGAAGACTTACTGCAATTCTTGAATTCTTAGAAGCGCTTTCAATATTTTTCTGCTCCATCTGCAAACCTTTCACAGTTGTCAAATTTTCCCCATCAGCTTTCATCATCGGAGTGTTGTTCTTTAAAGTGCCGAGCATAACTTCACAGCCGACAACAGCGGGATTGCTCTGCCTGAATACATAGCCTTTCAACAATTGTATCTTGCAGGGCTTGACCAACGAGTCCAATTCAGCCAACTGCACCTGCTTGTTCTGGTCAACAACCCATTTTTCATAATCCTCGATTAATTTGTAAATGACATCATTTGCAATAACTTTTGCATTGTCAGGGAGAGGTTCTGGAGGCGGAAGATTGAAAACAAGAATCGCGCCAAAGCTTGGATTAATCTCAGCCATAGCTGTCGCATCTGCAATGTCCCTCTTGCTCACAGGACCAATGGATGCCCGCTTTACTTTGATATTTTTTTCCTTAAGCAATACCAACAATGCCTCTAAAGAACCCAAGGAATCCGCTTTTGCTATCACTCCCTCATCTTCTGTTTCGATCGTAACTTCACCGACTTGTTTTTGCACTTCCTCCATTGCCTGCTCTTTTGTCATATCTTTTCCAACGGCAACCAATGGCATTCCCGCGACAGCATCCTCAATATCAGGACACGCCAATCTTACGCCGATGCTGGCAGTCACTGTTTTAACGCTCTTGAAAGGAGTTCTTTTCTCCCTCATGTCCCTTAGTTCAGAAGGCTCAAACATTGCCTTTACCTTTGTCGCAATCGGCTTGTCCAAACCGCCTATGACTATAACATCATTAACTGACAATGTGCCGTCATAAATAATCGCGTCCAAAACTTTTCCAACACCCTGCTGTTCCTTGACTTCAAGAATCGTGCCTTTTGCGCTTCCTGCCTTGTCTGTCTCCAAACTTGCTTCTAGAAATTTCTGCGCCAATCCAGATAACACCATCAATAATTCAGGAATGCCTTCGCCTGTTTTTGCGCTCACTGGAACTACAGCAACCTGCTGAGTATAATCTGAAACCCTGTCAAACCTGTCGGCATTGAAGCCCTTTTCATTCAAACTTCCTATTATAGTGTAAACTTTCCCCTCAAACAAACCCTGAGTTGCAGGATCTTGCTTAGCCATACTGTTGACCAAACCTTCATTCTGTTTCCAGCCCCTTAACGTGTCCAATTTGTTGATTGCAACAACAAAAGGAGTCTTGTAAGTCTTTAGAATATCTATGCTTTCCAACGTTTGCGGCATAACACCATCGTTAATATCCACAACTAAAATTGCGATATCTGCAAGATTTCCTCCGCGCTTTCTTAAGTTCGTAAACGCCGAATGGCCAGGAGTGTCTATAAACAACAAACCTGGAATTTTTAATGTCAGCTTTATTTTCTTGAATAATTCCCCGCAGACCTTGTTTAATGTGTCTGCATGAATGATTGACGCTCCAATGGCCTGCGTAATTCCGCCAGCTTCCCTTCCCGCGGTTCCGGTGCCCCTTATTTTATCCAATAGGCTTGTCTTGCCGTGGTCTACGTGACCCAAGATTGTGACTATTGGCTGTCTTAGCATAATGTATAACGTCTATTCGGGGTTATAAAAAGGTTGGTATGAAATAATTATTGTAGACCCAAGTGACATATGTCACTAGGGCGTACAGTATGAAATAATTAAACACATTTAAATCTCACGCACACTTCAAATTAGATGTGGGAATACAAGATCATGAAAAAATGGGAATGACGCGGGAAGCATTTGAACTTTATCTTTCGGAAGGATGGACAAAACTTGGAGAAACGGCAAAAACAACTGCTATGCCCATCTCAATGTTTCAAATATTATGCTCAATTGATAACGGATTCCAATTTCCAGAAGATTACTACTTAGGCTGCCAAAGCGCATTAAGCATTGCAACTGAATTGCGGGAAAAATATAACATACAAAATGATAATGATAATACTGCTTTTTTAGTAACCACAAAAATGTATGTCGCGCATAAAAAACTGAAAGCAGATAAAACTATGAAATTAGAGCATAATGAACAAAAAACAACACCAGTAAACCTTGACGACACAGTTCTATCTCTCGTAGATGAAGGCAAATTAAGAAGCCCCACATATTATGACGGGTTTATAGTAGCGTGGCAACTTATAAAACCAAAAGAAACGGAAGATATTCATGCCAAAATACAATTAGAGTTTGGCATTATAGGCAAGTATGCATCAACAAGGAAACAGCAGACTATTTCGAAGCCCTTCCATTAACACATATTCTCCCATTTTCCCATAATATAGCTCTTAATGGTAAGGTTTAAAAGCTAACGCCATTTAACAGTAGTAACAAGATGGGCAGCAATGCCTATTATTTGGGGGAAATAAAATGAACTTTAAATTTGCAATATGCGCAATCGCATTGTTAGTACTTATGGTAGTTGGAGCTTCAGCTGCAACAATACCAGCAACAATCAAAAGCGTAAAAATCAACGACATAACAGTTACACCAACTTCAGTTAACGCACTTAACTTGAAGCGCGGAGAAATATTCGACTTGCAGGTTGTATTCAACTCACCTCAGGATCTTGCCAACGTAGAATTGGAAGCAAGCATCGCAGGATACGAATTCAACTCAAACAAGGATGAACAGCTAACAGCAAGAGCAAGCATAGAAGACTTGAGCGCTAATGTTGACTATACAAAGAACTTCAAGCTTCAATTGCCTGAAGACTTGGAATCAGACAGCTATCTATTAACACTAAGATTAATGGACAGAAACGACGACACTTTGACACAAGCTTACAAATTGCAAATCAGCTCCCAAAGAAAAGATATGCAAATCAAGGACGTTTCATTCCAGCCAAACACTCAAGCACAGGCAGGAACAGCAGTTTTCGCAAAAATAAGACTTGAAAACAAGGGCCAGCTTGATGAAAAAGACGTCAAAGTTGAATTGCAGTTCCCAGAATTAGGACTGTCAGACTCAGCGTGGATTGACATGATCAGGAAAGACACACAGAAGGACTCAGAAGAGCTTTACGTGAAACTTCCAAGATGCGCAGAACCAGGAGTTTACCAGGCTAATGTTGCAGTAACATACAACAAGGGCAGAAGCACAGTCACATCAACTGGCGCATACCATATAACTGAAAACGCAGACTGCAAGCCAGCATCAACTGTACAGGTTGTTGTTGAACCAGCTGAACCAGCACAGGACAGCATCGACTTCAGAACAATAGCAAGAAGAGCTCTTGAAAGCGTCTTATTGATATTGGTTGTTTTGTTGGTTGTTATCGGCCTTATATTGGGCGTGACAAGAATCAGAACAGCGCTTTAATTTTTTTATTATTCTTTTTTTCTTAATCTTTTTATACATGATCAACACAAGATGAGGATTTATGACTGAAAATCGAATTCCCTACGGAAGACCATTTATTCTCACAGGACCAATAGGAAGGAGAAGAGCAACAAGAACAAACAAAGTCATTGCCCTGCCATCAAAAGACGGATTAGTCACAATAATAAAAAAAACACTGGGAAACAGCCTGGTGCAATTCGACATAGATCCAAAATTAGTGATGGAGCAAGGCGATGAATACGTGATATACAATCCTCCTGAAAAATTCACAGACTGCAGACAATACCTCACTCCGAACAACTACACACAAATTCTCACACAACTTGGAAAACCTTACAAAAGCCGAAAGTAAGGTATATTTTAAAAAGCAATAAAGTTAAGTCAATATTATGCTCACAGACAAGGTTTTGCAAAAACCTTGAGCAAAAGCAGTCAAAATGGGCATTCCTTTGGAAGCCCATCGAACTAGGCATATTTTTAAAAAGCGACAAGTCTAGTATTAATTATGTTAACAGATAAAGAGCTAAAGAAGCAGTTCAAGGCAAAATGCGCTGTTGAATACGAGAAATACTATCCTGTTGCTTTTCTGAAGTCCCGCGGATTCAAACGCGGAAAATGCTCAAAATGCTCAACAAACTTCTGGAGCGTTCATTCGGAGCAGACAGTCTGCGGAGATGCTTCCTGCTCAGGAGGCTTTCGCTTCATAGGCAATTCTCCTGCCCGAAATAAACTGGATTATGTGTCAGCATGGAAAAAGTTCGCGGAAATAATGTCTTCTTTAGGGTATACGCCTGTAAAACGCTATCCTGTAATCGCCCGCTGGAATCCCACAACTGACTTCACAATCGCAAGCATAGCCGCGTTTCAGCCATATGTAGTGAATGGACAAGTTGACCCGCCTGCAAATAAATTAGTCATACCGCAGTTCTGCCTCCGTTTCGGCGACTTGGACAATGTCGGCATTACAGGCTCACACTATACTGGCTTTATCATGATGGGACAGCACGCATTTGTTGCTCCTAAGGAATACACACCTGACTTGTATCTCGAACACATACACAAATGGCTGTCTGAAGGCGTGGGCATTCCAGATAATGAGCTGACGTTCCACGAAGACGCATGGGCAGGTGGCGGAAACTTCGGACCGTCAATGGAATTCTTTTCACGCGGCTTGGAATTAGGAAACCAAGTCTATATGCAGTACGAACAGACTTCAACTGGAAGCAATGAATTAAAAATAAAAGTCCTCGATATGGGCGAAGGCCTTGAGCGCGTTGCGTGGTTCACGCAGGGAAAACACACAAGCTATGAAACGACTTTTCCAACAGTAATGAAAAAACTACGGGAAAGAACAGGAGTGGAGACAGATGACAAGATTGTGGAAGAATTTTTGCCATATGCAAGCTATCTGAACGTGGATGAATCTGAAGATTTGGACAAAACCTGGGCAATGATTGCCGCAAGAATAAACACCGACGTTGAAACCCTGAAAAAAAACATACTCCCGCTTGCGGCTTTAGCAAGCATAGCAGACCATGCGCGCTCATTATTGTTCGCAATAACAGACGGAGGGCTGCCAAGCAATGTAGGAGGGATGTACAACCTGCGAGTCATATTAAGACGCGCCCTTGGATTTATCTCAGCGAATGACTGGAACATTGACCTTGGCGAAGTATGCGGCTGGCACGCAGAATACTTGAAGCCACTGTTTCCCGAACTGCTCGAGAATTTGAATACTGTTGTCAAAATAATCGACGTTGAAAAGCACAAGTATATTGTAACAATGGAAAAAAGCGCTTCAATTATATCTCGTTTAACAAAAGAAGACATAACTGATGACAAACTGCTTTCATTATATGACAGCCAAGGCATAGCTCCGGAAATCGTGCAAAAAGAATGCTCAAGACTAGGGGTTTGCTTTAAAATTCCCGACAACTTTTATCAAAGAGTTTCGGAACTGCATGAAACTTCCAAACAGGAGCATGCCACAGTCAGAGAGAAGATTGAACTGCCAAAAGTTGCGGACACAAAAGCCCTATATTATGAAGATTACAAAATAAACTCCTTCACTGCAAAAGTGCTCGCAGTTCTTGACAATTACGCTGTTCTGGACCAGACCGCATTTTATCCAACAAGCGGAGGGCAGATGCATGACAACGGAACAATAAACAAAGAAGAAGTCGTTGACGCGTTTAAGCAGGAAGGAATGATAGTGCATAAATTAAGAAAAGCACCTGAATTTAAAATCGGCGATACTGTAAACGGACTGATTGACAAAGAACGAAGAATACAATTAACACAGCACCACACTTCAACGCACATTGTCGGGACTGCCGCAAGACTCGTGCTGGGAAACCACATACAGCAGGCAGGAGCAAAGAAAGACGTTGATAAAGCGCACCTGGACATAACGCATTATGAAGCACTTTCCAAAGAAGAAGTTTCTTTGATTGAAAGAAAAGCAAACGAGCTTGTGAAGCAGGCAATCCCCGTCATCAAAAAATTTTTGCCGCGCACCCTTGCAGAACAAACATATGGCATGCGGATTTACCAGGGCGGAGCAGTGCCAGGAAAGACAATAAGAATCGTTGAAATAAAAGATTTGGATGTTCAGGCATGCGGAGGAACGCACCTTGACAATACATCAGAAGCAGGCGCCATAAAAATAATAAAAACAAGCAAAATACAAGACGGAATTGTCCGCATTGTGTTTACAGCAGGAAAAGCATCGCAAAAAGTAGGAGCAGGAAATGAAGAAATTGCGATGGCCCTATCACAGGAACTTGGATGCATGCAAAATGAAGTGCCAGGAAGATGCGAAGAATTGTTTATATCCTGGAAAAAGGCAAAGAAAGCAGGAAAAGCAGAAAAACTTCAATTAATAAGCACTGCAAAATACAACGGAGAAATATTATCAGAAGCGTGCAGGATATTAAAGACGCAGCCAGAGCACATCTTGAGGACAGTTCAGCGCTTTAAGAAAGATATTTCAGAATGGTCTGCCTGATTATTTGAACAACGAGTTTACCGCATCAATCGTGTACAGCATAATTGCCTTAGTCTGATCTTTTGAAGGAAAGAAAGTCTCCTTTTTATGATGAACATTGCTTATCCTGACCTGATTAATCAAATGAATCTGGTTGTTCAACGCAGGATCTGTAGAAACGCCCTTTTCAGCCAGTTTTGCGATTAAAGTTCCCAAGCCCATGCCAGGAGATTTTTCCAATAAATCAATTCCAGTCGCATCAAAGTATTTTCTATGCAATCCTGTTTCCAAAATCCTCCCGCATAAAATCACGGCGCTTCTGAAACAATTCGCATTATAGCACTTGTTTATCTCCTCCAAATCAGCATTAATGTCATTCATAATATCATCAGGAACCCTTATTGTTATCGATTCAGAACTTTCAGGAAGCTCTGCAATTAAACCCGCAACTCTTTCCAGCCTCATTTTTAACGCCCATAATGTGGCATCGCCGTCCAAAGCGTTTAATTCGTTTGCCAATAATTCAGAATCTTCAGGCAATTTTGGAATCGAGTCTTTTAATTGTTTTACCGCATGCAACAGGTCTTGTTTGGCGGCAAACTTCTGCCTCTGCTTGAAGTCTGTAAGCGTGCCTTTGGCTTCACCCATATCAACATTCAAGGACTCTGCGTTCTTAATGCTCATCTGCACATTATGCACAAGCTTTCTCAGGTTAAGCATACAATTGTTATGGCAGGTTGTTATAAAAAGATTAGCATACCTATTGTAATAGCCAAATCAAAAGATTTATATTATACGCTGTTGGCATTTACTTAAAATGGCAGCGAAGAAAAAGAAACCATCATCAAAAAGCTCATTAATGAACATCACACTATGGATAGTTCAAATCTTGCTTGCAGGATTCTTCTTATTTGCAGCTTATCCAAAACTCTTTACTGCTCAAGACTTGGCAGCAATGATGCCATTTCCAGTATTATTCATACAATTTATCGGCGCAGTTGAAGTACTTGGCGCCCTCGGATTAATATTGCCAGGAATATTTGGCGTTAAAAAATACCTTACTGTATCAGCAGCTTACGGATTAACAATATTAATGATAGGCGCTGTTGTAACCACATTCGTGACAATAGGCTTCACCCCTCTTGTATTAATGCCTGCAGTAACAGGATTGTTGACTTGGTTTGTAGCATACGGAAGATCAAGAAGAGCTTAATTTGTTTTAAAAATTATTAAAATATCAGAACTAAATTGTTGTACGAAGATTTGACAAATTATCTGGGCGACCGTGACTAGGCTGACCCCACTTGAAATTTTTGCATGGTTGTATAACTAAACGAGGAGTAGGCCTATGCAGTTTATCTTCTAATCCACTTGTAGATTCGCTCGTTCTAAGTACTATAATATCTTGATTAGATTTAGCGCATTGTAGTAAATGATCTAATTCTTGTTTGCTACTTTCTTTTAAAAGCTTTGAGAAATAAGTATCACGTAAGTCAAAAGTTTTCTTTATAACATCATAATCTTGTCTGCTCAAACCATAAAGCTTCTTTATTTCATCATAATCTGGCATCTTGAAATGGTGATGTACTTTGCGTATAAAAGTCTTCTCATCTTAATTAAGCAAAATTTTCCAATTGTTTTTGTTTCAAACTTGTTAATAATTTGCTGTTTGTTAGTAATGCGGTTATATCCATATTGAACTTTCTTCTTGCATAAGCTTTTGCGTATTGCAACATAAGCTCTTCTGAACCGAACTCTATTGGACTTGAGTTTATTGACTTTCTCGAAGCCTCCCTTGTCACCCAGACACCTAATGGAACACTGTATTCTTCTGTGACAAATCTTAATGCCAATACGCTTGCTTGCCGCTTGATTTGCTTTAATTTTTCTAAAATTGCCAGCCTAACCGTATAATAACCGCCTGCTGTGTTTTCCGCATAATCCTTTCTGCCGAAAAAAGACTCGTAATCTGTTGTTGCTGTTTGTGTTTGATGCCAAGTTGGGACGTATGTCTCGAATAACTCATAACTCCATACTTTTGGGAACAACATAATAAGATAATAGTTGCCGAAAAACATTCCTGTATATGCTTTGAACTCTCCTAACGATGGTAGGTCTTTGATTTCCTTTATTATGTTTTTTCCAATTGTATCGTCTGTTGCAGTAATGCTCCATCTGGTTGGCACTAATTTTCTATTTGCTCCTATTCCCAAAGCTCCGACGCTTAATAATTTGCTCAACTGGTTTTCTTCAATGCCTCTTTCGTATAAACTTGATAATGCTTCTGAAGCTTTCCAATCAGTATCACTGACAGCATTTTCAACTTTCGTGGGAATTTTCGTATTGCTTGTGATTCTTGCATTCTTTAAATCTGCTGAGGGACCGGTGGGCGCCATTGTGCCATCCAACACCATTCTTACTCTCGGAATTTTATTTAAATTTATTTCCAAGTCTACTGGCTTTTCTGCCATTGCAACTTCCTTTACAATATCCATAAACCGATTTGTATTTTTAATGTTCAGGTTTGTTCTGGAATTGACTAATTCTGACCTAAACCCCACAATATCGCTGATTTGAGTATTGTCTTTTGACCATTGCCTTGGAGCATCGTATCTTGCAATTTCCTCTGAAACAATTGGCGGAGCTAATATGCCAACGTTTACATTAGGATAACCAACCCTGCCGATGAAAGGCGCTGGAGAAGAGCCTTCAAAAGATTCTGATTTTATTAAGTTCTTTACTTTGTATAGAGCCAGCGCTTTTCTATATAATGGACAGGCTTGCTCATCGTGCGCTCCTTTACAATGAATGCACTTCCTGCCTGTCATGTGGACCATAACTTTTGTACGGGAAAGAAGTATAAAATGATTAGCATATGCAAGTTTATAAAGCAATCAAGAATCGCAAACATATGAGCAACCCGCTTGCAAATTTCAGCGAAGAACAATTAAAAGCAGAATTAGCCGGGCGCAAAAACAAAGACTGGTATTTTTTCGAAAACAAACTTAATGAAACTGATGAAGATGCTAAAATTCCTTTTAATATAGTGCATAAAAGACAATACCATATAAAACATTCAATATTAAGCAGCCATATTGAACACTTAATCTTGCTTCCAAAAGGATTCTGCGAAGCAATGGAATCAGAATTTGAATACGAAGGCGATAATAAAGACAGCACAAAACTATTGGCGCAATACGGATTCACAGAACTAAAAAATCCTTTTTACTGGTTTGATGCATTAACGCAACACCTCCCATTATTAAAAGGAGGCCCTCGCATATCATTTACATCCGATACTCCTGAAATTAAAAAAACACTGGATGCATGGATTGCTAAAGAATTGACTGCGCCTTCAAACAAAATGCCTAAAGACTGGAATAGTATTGCGTATTTGGAAAAAATAAAGAATTTTGCCAAAGACAACAATTTGGTTGACGTTATTAACGAAAATGGACGAGCTTATGAAGGAGTATGGGGTGGGGCAGATATAAGCCTGCTCTCCAGAGAAGTATACGCATCACTCCCAGAATATCCTGAAAATTACTTAGAATGCTGACTATTTTCTAATTATAATCAAAGGCTCTTCGTGATACTGTGGTTCGGAGACCTGCGAATTTCTGTGTTGAGAGCAAGCTCTCTTGTTATCCCAAAAATACCAGCACTTCTTTCCAATTGCCTTGAAAGTTTCGCAAGAGTTGCAGACTGACATGAAATATTGGATTAAATAAAAGTATAAAAAGCTACTTGTATAATTTCTTCTTGCGCTTCGAAGACTGCCTGATCAACGGCGCATAGACATCAATATACTCTTTAATAAGCGCATCGGAACTAAACTGCCTTGCAGTCTGAACCGCATTTTTGGCAATCTCCTTTCTTTTTGCAGGATCTGACTTAATTTTCTTGATTCTTGAAATCATTTCGCTGACGCTATGAACAATATACCCATTTTTACCGTCTTTAATTATTTCAGGAACAATACCGAATGGGAATACGATAGGAACAAGACCTTGAGACATTGCCTCAATAAGGCTTAAGCAAAAACCCTCGTATCTTGAAGTATTTATATACAAATCCCCGTAATGTTTTTTCAAAATGCTCGGAATCTTGCTCTTTTCAAAACTCAGGTGCGTTTTAGTGTTTAAAATCTGGCTGAAAATGTTCTCATATTCCTCTATTTTATGGCACATGCCGATTACGACTTTATTTAATTCCGGATAATTTTTAAAAACATATATCAAACGATTGATTCCCTTTAATTTGACAGTGAAATAATCATTGCCAAGACGCCCCAGATAAACTAAATCCGCGACTTTCTTTACATTCCCCCTAATCTTTGAATTCAGCCAGTAATCTTCTACAGCATTATGAATCACAACAACCTTATTCTTAGGAACCTTGTTCCTGACAAGCTCGTTTTTGACTTTTTCAGAAGCTGCAATCACAACATCGCTTTTCTTTGCAACATAAATTTCTATTTTGGATATGTCCTTCAAAGGCTTGAGAGACGCGTTAAGAGAAGGGATGACATTATTATGATAAAGATTCTTGAAAATGGAAACAAGGTCTTTTTTCTCCTTGCCCATTTTTTTCAATGACGGCACAGAATGCAAAAAACCCCACGTAGTTGAGCCAAAATGCGAAATCACAGGAGTGCCATTGCCCACAAAAGCCAAAGGCGTATACGTTGTGCCCTGTATAACATCATATTTTCCGCTGTCATTATGTTTTTTTATAAGAGAATAAAAAAACAATATATTTGAAATTCCAAACATATCCGGAGACAACAGATCAATGCTTGTTGTAGGATACAAGTTATCAACCTTATAGCCTCTCTGTTTAAGCTTTTGAATTATTGTCTCATTGATATAATGCGCGCCGGTCTTAAATTTCTTTTCAGCGTGTATAAACAGTATTTTTCCCTTCATGCTATTTTTCTGAAGACCTGCTTTAAATTCTTTGTGGTGATTATTAGACAAAAACAACCCTTTGCCATTGAATAAACACCCCAACCTTTAAATAACGGCTTTTGAGGACATAATTATGCTGCTTGAGAAGCAAATTACGGAGATAAAGACCGCGCTTGAGAAATGCGAAAATCCATTCTTTTTGTATCATGACGATCCTGACGGCCTTGCAAGTTTTGTGATGCTTTATCATAAATACCCAAAAGGACGCGGAATGGCAGTCAAGTCAATGCCGCGAATAACAGAATTTTTCGGGGAACAGGTATTGCGGCATAATGCAGACGCAGTGTTTGTGCTTGACGTGGCAATCGTGGAACAAGTGTTTATTGACATGGTAAAAGTTCCAGTATACTGGATAGACCACCACACTCCGCTTGAACGCAAAAATGTTTCATATTATAATCCGCGCCTTGTCGGCAAACGCGAAAATATTCCAACACCAGCATTGATAAGACAAATAACCGAAGCAGACTTATGGCTTGCCTCCATCGGCTGCATCGGAGACTGGTACTGGCCGCCGTTCATAGAAGAATTCAGGAAAAAATATCCAAAACTGCTCACGCCAGAATCAAAAAGCGTAGAAACATCATTTTACAGCCCAGCAGGAACGCTTGTCAAAGTATTTTCATTTATCCTGAAAGGCAATACATCTGAAGTAAACAAATGCGTAAAAATACTAACGCGAATCGAAAGCCCTGACGAAATATTAAACCAGACAACAAGCAGGGGAAAATATTTGTGGAAACGCTACAAATTCATACTTGAACATTATGATGAATTACTGAAACGGGCTTTAAAACAAAAGCCTCACAACGGAGTAGTGGTGTTCACATACGAACAGGATTCATTAAGCCTGACAAAAGACCTTGCAAACGAGCTAATCATCAAATTCCCAAACACCGTTATTGTTCTCGGACGCAAGAAAAGCGGAGAATACCGATGCTCATTAAGAGGAAGCCACGTTGACCTGTACAAAATAGTGCAAAATGCCCTTGACGGCGTTCAAGGACGGGCAGGCGGGCACGAACACGCGTGCGGAGCGTCAATAAAAGAAGCGGATTTTGAAAAATTCATAATGCAACTGGAAGCGCAAGCATCTTAACTATCTCACCAATGTGCCTGCCTTTAATGCTTTTCTGAAGAAATATGTGAAAATAACTATACTGATTATTAAATATAATACTGAAACATCCAGCCCCCTTAACGCAATGTACATGCTATTTTGCCTGAATGCCTCGAAAACATAAGTCGTCGGCAACAATACCGCTATTTTCTGAAGAACTGCCGGCATTGCAGACAACGGATGGGTTACTGCAGACAATGGCTGAAGCGCGAGAATCAACCCCCAAGTCAAAGCCTGAATCTTAGTGCCGATTCTCAACGTAACT
>Ga0066639_10001828_pt1 | contig 18727 bp, 24 predicted proteins | sample CryGeyCG2114_010_2_FD_59504 | JGI IMG/M metagenome (GOLD analysis project Ga0066639, IMG submission 59504) | Groundwater microbial communities from aquifer - Crystal Geyser CG10_big_fil_rev_8/21/14_0.10 | ecosystem: Environmental > Aquatic > Deep subsurface > Groundwater | place: USA: Utah...
AGATAAGGCAGACAATATCAAAAAATTACAAGAAGAATACGAGGGATCAATCATTGCTATGGTAGGAGATGGAATTAATGACGCTCCGGCACTTGCTCAAGCAGATATTGGTATTGCAATGGGAACTGGAACAGATGTTGCAATCGAAGCTGGAGATATTGTACTCGTAAAGGGGACGCTCGATAAAGTAGTTGAAACGATCAAAGTCTCAAAGATGACACTTCGAGTAGTAAAACAAAATCTTTTTTGGGCATTTGGCTACAATCTTATTGCAATTCCAATTGCTGCTGGGCTCTTATATCCAGCATACGGATTGCTGCTCTCACCGATAATTGCGAGTGCTGCAATGGCATTTAGCTCTATTTCTGTTGTGAGTAATAGCTTACGTCTGAAGGTAATGAAGAAATAATATGAAAGAACAAATATATTACATCACAGGGATGCACTGTGCATCATGTGAGTTACTTATAGAAAAACGGCTGCTGAAAGAATCTGGCGTAAAGGCCGTTGATGCGTCACTTGGAAATGGTACCCTTCGTATTGAATATGATGGTCGCTTGCCAACAGTAAAAGATTTGAACAAATGGTTCAAAAGTGACGGATATTCATTCTCAGAAACAAGACAGACCGTACATAAGAATCCACTCATCTATGTGCAAGAAGGAAAGGGTATCCAAATAGATAAGAAGGTTTTGAAGAAAAAGCTAAGCATATTAAAGAAAGTAGCACTGGTGTTCTTTGTTCTATGGTTTGTTGAAAAAACTGGTGCCGCCTCTTATGTAAATGTGACAGATAGTTCTTCACTGGGGGTATTCTTTGCCTTCGGATTGGTTGCTGGGTTATCTAGTTGTGCAGCACTTGTTGGTGGAATTTTACTTTCCCTTACCAAGAGCTGGAATGATCAGTATGGATATGAAGCGAGCGCTAAAACAAAAATGATTCCACATGTATACTTTCATGGAGGAAGACTGTTTGCATATGGACTACTCGGTGGTGTACTTGGAATGCTAGGGAAAGCAATGGCATTTGAAAATGTAACCGTGTACGCTCTGATTACACTTTTGGTTTCTGCTGTTATGTTGTTGATAGGACTACAAATGGCTGGTGTACGGTGGGCAGAGAGATTTCAAATTCGTATGCCTAAGTTTGTGACAAGACGTGTGGCAGGAAATGGCAAGAAACAAGGCAACCAATTGCCTTTTGTTATTGGAGCTGGGACAATATTTCTTCCGTGTGGGTTTACACTCATAGCACAAGGTATTGCACTCACATCTGGCAGTTTTACCCGTGGAGCACTCATGATGGTGATGTTCGTAGTAGGCACTATGATTCCACTCCTATTCATTGGGTACGCAAGCGTGCAGGGATCAAAAAATCCAAAGCGAGGCAGAACCTTTTCATTTTATGCAGGGGTCGTACTAGTGGTGTTTGCCCTGTATAATGTAAATGGACAGATGAATGTACTTGGGTACCCAAGTATCAGTGATGTATTTGCGAAGGCACCAAGTAGTGCAGCAAATACTGCTCCTGTCGTAAACAATCAAGGGGAACAGATAATTAGTCTTACTGCAAAAGGATTTAGCTATATACTCAATAGCTCAGCGAGTATTCAAGCAGGTATTCCGACAAAGCTTGTCGTAGATGACCAAGGAATCCAAGGATGTGGTGTATTTCTCTCTGCAAGAGGGCTTATGAATGGATTTGTTGATTTGAAGTACGGAGAAAATATTATTGATCTAGGAAAGCCCAAAAAAGGAACGTATAAGATCACCTGTTCAATGGGGATGGTGCCCCCTGTGACTATCCGTGTTGAGTAATAATAAAATTATATGAAAACAATTACTGTACAAGGTATGCATTGCGGTGCATGTGAAAAACTTATTAGGATGGAGTTAGACGATGCAGGATTGGAATCTTTCGTCGATTCTGTAGAAATCGAATCAGGAGAGAAAAAAGGAATATTTTGTCTTAAAGAAGGTATTAGTGAAGAGCAGGTTGAAAAAATAAAGCAGATTATCAATGGTATGGAAGGTTACTCTACGGAGTAGCCTTCCAGGCAAGTGTGGTGAGGGTCGGCAAAAAAGTTCGGAAGTTGTCCCTGTATGCGAGCCAAGGATGTGGATAAAATTGACCCAATTATATCAATACTGTGGCAAAATTTTTGTATGCAAAAATTGTCTTTCATGAGACTGTTTTTGTCTACGGTGGCTAGACAAGAAGGGTGGGGTTCACTATACTAGGAACATACTCATTATATAAAAAATATGAAAAAATATTTTTATGTTGTGTCAAAAGTGCTTCTTACCGGTATTACTATTACACCTATTTTTGGTGCGTTGGGAATATTTCCTGACCCAGCACGAGATATGTATACCTCAGACCAGGCGTTTAACTTTATTAGTACCTTGATGGAAGTAGGGTATATCATGTCTATTATGGCGTTTTGTTTTGCTGCCACAATCATATTGTTATGGACTCGCAGGGAGGCTGCCGCAGCATTGCTTCTCTTACCATTCACAGTGAATATTGTAGCATTTCATCTTTTTTTAGATGGTGGGTTGTTGACGGCCGGTGCAATCATGGGGAATGTGTTGTTACTTTTAAATATGTACTTTTTGTGGCAAGAACGTAGTACATATGTACAGCTTTTGACTGTTCGTTCAGAAAAACAGATACAGAAGAAACCTGTCTCGTAGTAGGTATATGCGTCTACTCTTGACTAGTAAGGAACACATTGTAATCAACACCATAAGGGATTCAGGGATTTTTGAAGAGTCAAGTATATCCGTCTACAACTGAGTACGTTGAAGTTGCCTCAGTTCAAGTCCCGTAAGATGTGTCATCAGAAGAAATGTTGAGCCGCACAGTAGATACACGAGCGTCGTATTGGGGTATTTTTTTGCTATATCCTTGACAAAACTGCTCATCTAAGGTAGTTTTATGTATTGCTTTATTTAGCATGAGATATGTCCTCGCAAGAGGATTTTATTATACGTTATGAAAACATTTGAAACATTAGGCCTCAGTCCTGTCATTCTGAAAAGTCTGGCAACCTTAGGTTATGAAAAACCATCTCCTATTCAGGAACAGGCGATACCGTTTATTTTAAAATCAAAAAAAGATTTGATTGCGTTGGCTCAGACTGGTACTGGAAAGACCGCAGCCTTTAGTTTGCCTATTTTAGAACAAATTCCAGAAGGGGAGCATGCACTCCAAGCGATTGTAATTTGTCCCACAAGAGAGCTTGCAACGCAAACCGCTGCGGGTATCCGCACCTTTGGTGAGCACGTCAAAGGGCTGCGTGTCGTTGCTGTCTACGGTGGGGAAAGTATTGTGACGCAAATTCGTGCCTTGAAGGCTGGGACCAACATTGTGGTAGGGACGCCCGGACGCATCCGCGATTTGATAAATAAAAAAATCTTAAAGCTTGATACCATCAAATGGGTAGTACTTGACGAGGCAGATGAAATGCTTGATATGGGGTTCAAGGATGACTTGGACGCTATTTTGGCAGAAACACCTACAACAAGACAAACCTTGCTTTTTTCTGCCACTATGTCGAGACATGTCTACGACATTGCAAAAAAATACATGCATGATGTGCAGGAAATTAGTGTAGGAACCAAGAATGTTGGTGCCGACAAGGTGACGCATGAATACTATGTAGTTGAAAATGCAGATAGATTTGCCGCCTTGCAAAGGATCTTGGATGCCATTCCAGGGGTGTATGGGATTGTGTTTTGTCGCACACGGGCAGAAACACAGGAAGTGGCTGACAGATTAAAGCAGGCGAACTACAGTGCAGAAGCAATCCATGGTGATATTGATCAACGCTTGCGTACAAAAATAATGGACAGATTTAGACGCAAGCAAATACATATGTTGGTAGCCACGGACGTCGCAGCACGAGGCATTGATGTAGATGAATTGACCCATGTGATTAACTACAATCTTTCTGATCAAAACGAAGCATATACGCACAGAAGTGGACGAACTGGACGAGCCGATAAAAGTGGTGTTTCTGTGTCAATTGTAACAGGAAGAGAACTGAGCCGAATTAGAATGTTGGAGCGTCTTATTAATAAACGATTTGAGTACAAAAAAATTCCAACTGGGAAAGATATATGTGAGACACAGGTCCGTGCCTATATTGAAGAGATTGAACAAATACATGGGAATGCCATGCCCCAAGCGTCCTTTTTTGATACAAGCGTTGCGAAGCTTGAACACATTTCAAAAGAAGAATTGATCAGATATATTATTAGTCATAAGTTTGGAAAACTCATTGAAAGTACTGAAAGGTCACGAGATTTGAATGCAAATTTGCGATCAAAATTAAGCGGGAGTAGCGCACCAAAAAGAAATTACGGGAAGACAAATTTTTACAGAAATAAACGGAGTGGTCCGTCCAGAAGTGGTCCACGATCACGGGGAACCTACCGACGAACAACATAATGTCAGTAACATAGCTTGAAAGAGCTATGTTTTGTTTTTGACGCAGGTGATGGCTGCGTGCTATGATGCCTAAACTTAGACCAGAAAGATTATGCAACATCACATGCAAGAAGGGGAACGGGCTATTTTTTACAACCTGAAAAGAAGCGCACGGGCGAAACAGTTACGTATATCTGTCCACGCAGGTGGTGCCGTTGTGGTCACGGCTCCAGTCCGTATGCGAGAGTCGTCGGTACATAGATATATCCGGACAAAATTTTACTGGATTTATACCAAAAGTAGCACAGCCCCGGCAAAAAACAATGAAAATCTATTGTCGACATCACGAGTACATTTTTTACAGCACAAAAAAGAAGCATTACATCTGGTACAGAAAAAAATTATTGCGTGTAATACGTTCTATGGTTTTTCTTATAATACGGTGCGCATTAAACAGCATACAACAAAGTGGGGAAGTTGCTCAGCAAAAAGAAATTTGAATTTTAATTACAAGATTATTTTTCTGCCAGAATCCCTCCAGGAGTATATTATTGTGCATGAATTGTGCCATTTACAAGAAATGAACCATTCAAAAGATTTCTGGACACTTGTTGCACAGACAGTTCCTGACTACAAAAAGCGAAAGAAACAATTTTTATCTCTGTAATAGACTACTGTGTGAAGGAAATAATATTTTCAAGACAAGCAAAACGTGCCATAGAGTTGATTCATCACAGCAACAAGCACGTGTTTGTGACAGGAAAGGCTGGAACTGGAAAGTCCACATTGCTTGAGTATGTAAGGAATAATGCGACCAAAAAAATGGTGGTATTGGCACCAACGGGTGTTGCTGCGATCAACGTACATGGTGACACCATTCATTCTTTTTTTACATTGAAACCAGGATTTGAAAAAGCCGAGGCAAAAAATAAGCGCCTTGACGATACCAAGCGGCAGAAGTATACCAGTCTTGAAACACTTTTGATTGACGAAATTTCTATGGTCCGCGCTGATTTACTAGATGCCATTGATATTTTTTTGCGGCGTGTACGACGCAGTAGTCAGCCATTTGGTGGTGTACAGATGGTTTTTTTTGGAGACTTATATCAATTACCCCCCGTGATAACCCCAAAGGATCGAGATGTGTTTTTAGAAGAGTATGCATCACCATATTTTTTTGCCGCCGACGTATGTAAAGGAAAGCGAGATTTATTTGCTTCTGCTTTTAACATGTCGTTTATTGAGTTGAAAAAAATATATCGTCAGGATGATGATGTGTTTATCGACATTTTAAATGCTGTTCGAGAAAATACCATGACGGCAGAACAGTTTATTGCGCTCAACGAACGATATGACCCACAGTTTGTTCCGACCAAAGAAAAGTATATGTATTTGATGACGACAAATGCAGACGCACACAGAATAAACACTGCGGAAATGGAAAAATTACAGACAACAGATGTCACATACCACGCAAAATTACAGGGGCAGGTGGATCCCAATTTGTATCCCAACGATTTGGAAGTAAGTGTAAAAGTAGGGGCACAGATTATGTTTATTTATAATGATCCCGAGAGACGGTGGGTGAATGGCACGATTGGTGTGATTACCAATATAGAAGGGGTATATAATGAAGAACAGAATACATTTGAAAGTATTTTGACGGTACGAAAGAATGGCGGTGGATTGGTGGAAGTAGCGCCGTATACCTGGGATATTTCAAAATATGTATACACTCAGGGTAATTTTGAACGTGAGACTATTGGGTCGTTTCGTCAGATCCCACTAAAGCTCGCCTGGGCTATTACCATTCACAAGAGTCAGGGGAAAACCTTTGACAGGGTGGTTATTGACTTGGGGAGGGGAAGCTTTGCCCATGGACAAACATATGTCGCCCTGAGCCGCTGTACTAGTCTTGAAGGCGTGGTACTCAAAAAGAGGATAGGCAGATCAAGTATCATTATGGACGAGCGGGTGAAGGCATTTCGTGGGTAGGTGGCCTGTCTATTGACAAAACAGGTTTTTTTTGCTAGAATGAGCTATTCATTAAGGCCAGGAGTATTGCTCCAGGCGACTCGAATCTTTTGTGTCATGTGTGACTGGGAAGAATATCGGGTCACACATTTTTTTATGACACAGACAGACATCCAGACAGGTCGTTTTAGCGACCTCGGCATCGGGGAAAACCTGCTTGCCATACTGACTCAAAAGGGGTTTACCACGCCAACGCCTATTCAACATCAGGTTATTCCGGGTGCTTTGGAAGGGAAAGATGTAATTGGTATTGCCCAAACAGGAACCGGGAAAACACTGGCATTTGGTATTCCAATGTTACAACGGATTGGTATTCATAAAGGCCAGGGACTTATTTTGGTACCAACCAGAGAGTTGGCAAATCAAGTCGAGGCAGCACTCAGACAAATTGGTCAGCCACTAGGATTACGAACAGCAGTCATTATTGGTGGAGTGTCCAAATTTCCACAGTTAAAAGCACTCAAGGCAAATCCACATGTCGTAATCGCGACACCCGGACGCTTGGCAGATCTCATGAACGAAGGGGCCTACAACCTCAGCAGGGTGAGTGTTATTGCACTTGACGAAGCGGACCGCATGCTCGACGTCGGATTTTTACCGGAGATTAAACGTATTTTAAGTAAAGCACCAACTGTGCGGCAAACATTGCTGTTTTCTGCAACCATGCCACACTCAATTTCTACATTGGCAACCAAGTTTATGCAGATGCCACTGCGCATTGAGATTGCGCCACAAGGCACATCTGCAAAAAATGTTGAACAAGAAGTGTTTGTTATTAGAAAAGACGATAAGATTCGATTACTTGATTCTATTTTGGATCAGTACAAAGAGGAAACAACGCTTATTTTTTCTCGCACAAAACATGGGGCAAAACGTATTGCTCGGGATATCCGAAACATGGGGCACACAGCGACAGAGATTCATGGAAATCGCTCACAAAAACAGCGTGAGATTGCTCTTGCTGGATTTTCTAGTGGAAAGTTTCGTGTGATGGTGGCCACTGATATTGCCGCGCGTGGTATTGATGTGAAAAATATTAGTCTGGTCATTAATTTTGATTTACCAGACAGTTCAGATGATTATGTTCACCGTATTGGGAGAACTGGTCGAGCCGGAAGATCTGGAAAAGCCATTTCGTTTATGACACCTGCACAAAAGGCAGACCTGAAAAGTATTGAGCGGTTGATTCGAAAGTCACTGCCTATATTGAAAGTCCCAATGCTCCCACCAGACCGTCCCAAAGCACCACCAGAGCCGAGACAACATCAAGGTAGTGGTCGAAGAAATTTTGGATCACAGGGCCGTGGTAAGTTTTCTGGGAAAAAAAGAACGAGTAGTCAAAAATCTGGAGATAACAGGGAAAACAAAATTGGGCATCGTCACAGGGGAAGACACACGAGTCCGCGCAGTATGCCACGAGCACAGCGATAACTAAAAAATCCAGTGATGTATTCACTGGATTTTTTTTGCCAAATCAGTATACTGGTATGTATGAAGACATGTTTGTATCGTACAACACTATGGCGATACCAAGCAGAAAATGCGGCTTGGTTTTTTTTGACTATCGACCCAAAAGAATCTGAAAAAATAAAGGCCAGTAATACAAAAAAGAAACAGGGAGGGGGTCAGATAAAAGTGAAAGTCACAATAGGAAAGACAACGTGGCACACCAGTTTGTTTCCTGGCAAGGGTGGGGTGTATCTTCTTCCGGTAAAAGTTGCCGTCAGAAGAGCAGAAAACATCCAAGAAGGAGATGTTGTTTCTTTTTCCTGTCGGTTTTAGTTGGAGTATAGTAATGCAGTTCAACTGATATAATAAAAAAGACCATTTGTTGGTCTTTTTTGTATAGCAATTATACCCGTTTCCACACCGATTCTTTTGGAAATCGGACTTTTGCTTCTGTTGCATAGGCGTCGTCTGGAGAGCGGAACCCAAGTGCCATGTAGGCACGGGCGGTGTATCCGTCTGCCTCAATACCGAGAATATCGTTGATTTTTGCGGGGTCAAATCCTTCCATAGGGCATGCATCTACCCCCATTTGTGCTGCGGCAGAAAGGCCAAAGCCTAGTGCAATGTAACTTTGGCGGGCACACCAGCTATCACGATCTGTGGCACTCATGCCTGTGACGCTTCCGATCATCATGTCCCGATATTGTGCCACGTCTTCGGATGATTGTTTTCTTGTTTTTTTGATATCATCTACAAATCTATCGACGTCTGACTCTTGTAGGCCTATACGCGAAGAGACGACCACAAAGTGAGAGGCATCTGTTACTTGTGCTTGCCCCCATGAGGCTGCTTTCATTTCTTCGCGGATGGCGGGTGTCTCTACCAGGTAAAATTTCCATGGTTGTATCCCAAACGAAGATGGCGCAAGACGCATAGCCTCCATAATGGTATCGAGTTGTTCGGTAGACAATTTTTTTGTCGGATCAAATTTTTTTGTGGCATAGCGCCAGTTGAGTGTCTCAATGATGTCTTGCATATATGTTTTTAACGAATAGAACTGTAGTATACGTACGTAGCGGTAATTGATCAACTGTGTACAAAAAAACATCCTTCTCTTTAAGAAGGATGTTTCAGGCGTCTATTAGCCAAAGGTAAAGGCATACGCACGCAAACCAGGGGTTTCGACCTGTATTTCTAGAATCCCTGTTTCACTTCTTGTGCCTTCGATCAGGCGGTACAGTTGTTCATTTTGTACGGTCACAAATCCGTTGGTCACATCTCTGCCGGCGGTATCTTGGACCAGGTCTCCATCGCTTGCTATTGATGCACGGACCGGTCTGTCGGCATCCATCACCAAGAAGACTTTTTGTGCGCGATATTTGTACACAATTTTAGCATCGGGTGAGACGGCTTCTGCGTATTCTGGAGTGATCTTCCACTCTCCCACAAGATAGAGCGTATCAGGTTGCACAATGGTGGGTTCGCGATACGTGACAATGTCTCCATTGCGTGTTACTTCAATACCTGGTTGTGCATTTCGGAGTGAGCCAAAGTAGGTCTCTGGGCTGCGTTTTTCAAACGGTGAAATCGTTTCTGCTTCTTCCGGTTGGGCGATACTGGTATCAATGGCAACACTGGTGTCATCGAGTCGCTCGCGTCGCTCTGCCAAGAGGCGTTGAATTTTTTGTTCGGTCTCTTCGTAGGCGCCTTCACCAATGTGGTCGTAGACAATATAGCCATCAATGTCAATGAGATATTTTCTTGGCCAGTAGCGATTTTTATATGCATTCCAGGTAGCATAGTCATTGTCGAGGACCAGGGGAAATTTGAGGCCGAATTGTTCTGCCGCTTCTACCACGTTTTCTCTTTTTTTCTCAAAGGCAAATTCTGGGGTATGAATGCCAACAATTTCGAATCCGGCATCTTTATATTTGTCGTACCACTCATTGAGGTAGGGGAAGGTCCGTTGACAGTTAATACAACTGTAGGTCATGAAGTCCAGTAAAATTATTTTTTCCCCAACAAGGTCTTTGAGTGCCAGGCCGTCAGAGTTTACAAATCCTGCGGGATTTACAATTTCTTCATAGCGACGGTATTGTGACGCTTTTGATTGAGAAGTATTGTTAGGTGAGAATGTGTCTGGCATGTTTTTTTCCATAGGATCTGTGAGGAGGCGTTGTTCGAGTTTGGTAATGTCAAAAAATCCATTGTCAAGAATTGCTGTTTGTAGTTTTTTATCACTACCGGTCATAATAAATATTCCCACAATGATAAACAGAATTCCGAGCGATCGTTTGAACCACCCTTTTGGATCTGATACTCCGGCAAGTCGCTTGGTCAGACGTTGGCCAAGATAGCCAATGAGGAGCAGCATCAGGGACAGTCCTACGGCATAGGCAATCAAATAGACGACTCCTACAGCATAACTTTGGGGCAGAACTGTTGCAAGAATAAGAAAGTAGGTAGGGCTGCAGCTAGAAAAGATAGGTCCAAGTGACAATCCTACAAGGACGTCTCCCATCATATCTTTGCGTTGGCTATTTTTTCCGAGAAACTTATTTGCAGCGATAGAAAGTTTCCCTGTCAATGGGAGATGTTCCCAGAGTGTTGGAAAGAGTGCGGTAATACCAAAGAGCATGATAATGCCACCAGAGACATAGGCCCATGTGGATTGCGGAATATCGATAAATGCAGTACTTGCTTTCAGGAGGAGGGTAAACACAACAACCGCCACTGCAAGTGATCCGCTAATAATAAGAGGACGATACTTGTTTCCCGCTTGGCTTGAGCGACCTATAACAATAGGAAGAACGGGTAAAATACACGGTGCCAGTACCGTCAGCACGCCGGCAAGGAACGAAACGATCAATAACGTCATATGAAAGGTGGGTAACAGGCAAAATTAGAGGACTTGTACGGTGATTGATTCAAGAGTAGATCCACCGTTCCACTTTTTGAGCATGTTTCCATTGGCATCAACTTGTACCAACGTATGTTGGTAGGTAACGCCATATTTTTTCTTTAGCTCGGTTTGTGTGTCGTAGTCTGTTTTTAAAATCGTAAGTCCTGCAGGGATGTTTGCTCGGCTTGCTTCTAGTGCACTATTGAGCGTCTTGCATGTTGGGCACCATCCAGCGTGAAAAAATAGGACTACATCACCCGTATGTGCGTTGGCCAGTTTGTCTGCGCTGTATGCCTCGTAACTTCCCGTTGCAGAAACGGTGCCGCTTTCTTTTTCCATAGTGTCACTATCTTTCATCATGGCGTCGTTTGTTTCCGTGGCATCGCCGTTTTTCATCATGGCGTCGTTTGTTTCCATAGCGTCACGTTGGTCGGTAGAGTCAGTCTCTGGTATATTTGTTGATTCTTCATACCTTGGAAGCGTGCAACCTGCACCCACAAGTAAGAGCAGCGCAAACACGCTTATGATAGGGGTAAGTACCTGAGAACGATGTGTCATATGGATATATGATAAAAATAAATAACTATATATAGGATAAATGGCGATGGGAGTGCATGTCAAGTCAACTTTACATACTGCTGTGTACAAATTATTTTTTATGAAGCAATACAAGGCCCACAAGCTTGGTGAGAATCATCGCGCCAAGTGCCAGTACCAGCCATGGATCTGTGGGTATGTGTGACATATGTTGTGCCACAATGCCAACAACCAACACGGCCGTGCCAACCAAGTAGGCAACACGTCCTACCATATGTTTGTGAAGTTCTTCTCGTTCATCTCGTGATTGTTCGTTCCAAACAAAGACACCAAACAATGCAACAAGCACAAGAAGTATAATGGTCATACTCATGTGTACCATACTTGGCATCCAAAACATTCCGGGGTTGATAATGGCGGCTAAGAGTCCAAGGATAAAGAGCGCAAGTACGCTGTGAATTGTGGTATTATGTTTCATAAAAAAATATATCATCAACAGTGGCATGAAAAAAATTGGCAATATCAAGAGCCAGGGCAACCGAGGGAGTATAGTTTCCTTTTTCAATTGCAATAACTGTTTGGCGTGTGACGCCAATCTTGTCAGCAAGTTCTTGTTGTGTGAGTGCGTGCTCCGAGCGGAGTGTATACACATTATTTTGGAGTTGTTTTTTCATGCAGGAAGTATAGAACGGGGGGAAAAGCATGTCAAGTGTGCTTTACATCGAGGTGTGTGAGCGGTCTCTTGGTACAAAAAAAGAATACGCATATGGCGTATTCTTTGTGTTGGTTGGTGAAGGGGCGGCACATGTCCGCCCCGAGGTGTCACGGCACACCGGAGATTTCTCCAGTGAGCCGCAGAACGAAGTCGAGCAGGAAGAGCGCGGCCCCGGCCGCGACGACCCACAAGAACAGGCTGAGCACGCAGCCCAGCATGTTCTTGGTCATCCCGATCGGGTCCCGCGCGAGCCGCCGCAGGGCGACGACTGCTGCAACCAAAATGAACAAAACGATGATAGGCATGTGGGTGCCTTTCATGCAGTATTTCTCGCGTTCTCTATAGCATTTTTTATATCTGGCGTCAATCTTCACTGTGTTGCAGGAAGAAGGGGAAAGTGATACACTTTTTTTGTATTATTAATGACATATATGCATATTCTTATTTCAGACGCAGGGAAACATCTGGATGCCAAGGTCACTATGAGAGGGTGGATATATAACAAACGATCTAGTGGTTCTATTGCTTTTTTAGAGTTGCGCGATGGGTCTGGGTTTATCCAGGCGGTTGTGTCTAAAAAGGCGGTTGACGAGGCAACATGGGATGCCGCCGATCAATTGACCCAAGAGTCTGCTGTGACCATTACAGGCGCTGTGAGCGCACATCCAAAGCAAGATGGGGTGTATGAGCTGCAGGTATCGAACATACATATTGTTCATATTGCCGCAGAGTACCCTATTGCCAATAAAGAACATGGCCCCGAGTTTCTGATGGACAACCGTCACCTGTGGCTTCGGAGTAAACGGCAGTGGGCGGTGCAACGTATTCGTGACGAGGTCATTCGTGCCATTTATAGCTTTTACCATGAGCGTGGGTATGTCAAAGTAGACACTCCAATTTTGACACCAAATGCCTGCGAGGGAGCAACCGAGTTATTTGATATTGAATATTTTGACGAAGGCACCATGCACTTGTCCCAATCTGGTCAATTGTATCTTGAGGCAGCCATTATGTCTGTCGGACGCGGATTTGACTTTGGTCCGGTATTTCGTGCAGAAAAAAGTAAAACACGAAAACATTTGACCGAGTTTTGGATGATGGATGCAGAAGCGGCGTTTGTCGAGCACGATGAGAGTTTGGATATCCAGGAAGCATTGATAAAATATATTGCAAAATCCTGTTTAGACCATTGCAAAGCAGAGTTTACTATTCTTGAACGAGATACGAGCAAGCTTGAAGCGATGCTTGACCTCCCATTTGAGCGATTGACGTATACTGATGCGATTGAAAAACTCAAGACATTGGGTTCTGATATTGCCTTTGGCGAAGACCTTGGCGCAGATGACGAAGAGATGCTGACAAAAGATTCTGCTGTGCCGGTGTTTATCCATAAATGGCCAAAAGCAATCAAGCCATTTTACATGAAACAAGATCCAGAAAATGCAGAGCTTGTGTTGAACAATGATTTGATTGGGATTGAAAATGCTGGTGAAATTATTGGTGGGTCACAACGTGAAGATGATTATGATAAACTGCAAGCAGAAATTATCAAGGAAGGTCTTGAAGGAGATGAATATGCGTGGTATTTGGATCTCAGAAAATATGGATCAGTGCCACACTCTGGATATGGGTTGGGTCTTGAGCGTGTCGTGCGTTGGATGAGCGGGGTGCAGCATATTCGTGAGACAATTCCATTTCCGCGCATGATTAACCGGATTCGGCCGTAACTATGGGATCAAAAAATAAGCAGAGAAAAAGAAAAAAATTTTTAGATGCCTCGTTGCCAGAAAAATTTGTGGAGCGGATGGAGTTGATTATGGGGCCTGCCATATATCGTGATGTGGCAAAAACCTTTGTCACGCGGCCGACAACTTTTCGCGTCAATACAATCAAAGCAGACCGTGGCGAAGTGGCAACTGCACTGCGCAAGTTAGGGTACAAAATTACCCAAGTGGCGTGGAACAAAGATGCCTTTATATTAGAAAATAAAAGTAAACGAGAATTAACAGAAGTTGCTTTATATAAAGAAGGAAAGATATATCTGCAAAGTTTGGCAAGTATGGTGCCACCATTGGTGCTTGATGCACAGCCAGGAGAGCGGGTACTTGACCTCACCGCAGCGCCTGGAAGTAAAACATCTCAAATTGCAGCGCAGATGCAAAAGAGCGGAGAGTTACTTGCAAATGAGTTAAACAAAGTACGTTTTTTTAAGTTACAGCATAACATGGAACACCTGGGGGTGGTGGAGCCTGTGGAGGATATGCCGTGGGTGTTTACGCTTCGCATGGAAGATGGGTCAATGCTCACGCATGAGTACCCTGAGTATTTTGATAAAATTTTGGTAGATGCTCCATGCAGTGGTGAAGCACGATTTGTCGACGGAGAACCAAAGACCTATGGATTTTGGAAACTTTCAAAAATTAAACAGCTTGCATATACCCAGCAAAAATTGTTATTTGCCGCGTGGAGTGCACTGAAACCCGGTGGGGTATTGGTCTATTCTACCTGCACCATGGCACCTGAAGAAAATGAAGTGCGTATTGATAAATTATTAAACCGGTTGGGCGACGAGGCAGTGGTGGAAGATATCACACTCGATGGGCTCAAACATATGAAACCCATCCTGGAGTGGAAAGAGCGGAAATTGCATAGAGACGTGGGGAAGACATTACGGATTCTCCCGACAAAGGAAGTAGAGGGATTTTACATTGCAAGGATTGGAAAAAAGTAGAGACGTCCCTTCGGAACGTCTCTACTTTTTTATTCGGCATCGGATTCTAAGAAAATAGCAGGCCCTTTTCCGTCTTGTTGCAGCATTTCATTTTTGTCTTCTACTGTTGTTGGCGCATTTTTATGTGGCTCCGCTGGCGTATGCGCTTCTTGTGTGTAAAAGAAGAGGGCCAATCCGGCAAGGACAACGATAATAACAATGAAAAGATGGTGGTGTTTCATAGGTCGTCTGTGGGTTACAGATTAGCAAAAATTTCATGGATATTTCCATCAGGGTCAGCAAAAAAAGCCGTGCGTTGGCCCCATGGCATGTCGCTTGGTTCTTTGATTGCCGTTGCCCCTTTTGCTACGAGTGTTGCAAAGTCAGTGTCAACCGCGGCAGGGGATCCGGCATCAAAGGCGAGTTCAAATGCGTGGCCTGCTTTTTTTTCTGTGTAGCTTTCTTCTCCTGTTGCGTGTGCCATCACCTGGGTGGTACTCAGGGCAAGACGAACACCGTCGGATTTGAATTCGGCAAACTCATCCATTTGAAGTGTTATATCAAAGCCGAGGGTATCTCTGTAAAAGGCAAGCATGGTATCGAAATTCGACGTGATGATGCCGATCATGTTGATCCGTGGGGTCATACGAGATAGATTAGACGTATGCATGTAAGTATACTTGCTCAGATCTTTTTTTGAAAGCAGAGAAGATCCCGAGTCCTTAATTATTTCACACAGAGGATCTATCGGGGGGAACATAAAACAACCCAGTATATGGGTTGCTTTGTGTTCCTTGTGCGTACGGTTGTTAGTTCACCAAAATTTTATTTGCAAGTTTTCCGTTTATAAATGTCATAGTCGCACTATTATAATACGCATCATTCCAGACCAGTATTACTGTCTCTGTCTCAAGAATTGTGGTGTGGGAGAGTTCCTCTCCGGGTCCCATGATTTCTTGTACTGCGGCGATGGTCATGCCTTCTTCTACTTGTTCATATTGTTCGGTCAGGGCGGCGGTGGCTTCTTTTGCTGCTTGCTCCTTGCCACCAAACATGGTGTTGAGCATGAAGGCAAAGATAAGGGCACCAACAATACCAATGGCAAGACGGACATCTCGTCTCCACCAAAATGGTTTTTTAAAGGTGATCATGTCATCTTGTTTTTGTGGTTCTGTTTGTGGCATGGCCATATGATGGAGATAAAAATGTATAAATTATTTTTTTAAGGCATCGCGAATGTCTCGTAGGAGTAGTATATTCTCTGGTGTAGTATCTGATTTTTTTTCTTGTTTCTCTTTCTTTTTAAATTTTTCCAGTTGTTTTATGGCAATAAAAATAACAAAAGCAATGATGAGAAAATCAATGACGGTATTGAGAAAGAGCCCATAGTTGAGGGTAATTGCTTCTGTCGATTCTGCCCCCCCTTTAATTACCCAGTTGAGGCTACTAAAGTCCACGCCACCCAGAATAAACCCAATTGGGGGCATGATAACATCCGAGACAAGGGATGTGACAATTTTCCCAAATCCAGCCCCAATAATGACACCGACCGCCATATCTATCACGTTGCCTTTCATGGCAAATGCTTTGAATTCTTTGAACATAATGAAACGTTGTCATTGAATAATTTGTACATTACTTGGAAGATTTTTTTTGATGCGCTCCAAATCATATTCTGAATATGAATTTCCAGAGAGGTTGAGTACCCGCAGTTGGTGCAAGTTGCCAAGTTCGAGCGGCAGTCCAGTGAGTTGATTGTTTGCAAGGTTTAATATCTGAAGGTTTGCAAGCTGGCCCACTTCAGCGGGAACGCCGGTCATATTGTTATTGCTTGCATCAAGCATTTTGAGTTTGTCCAAGTGTCGGATTTCTCCAGGAAGAGATCCTGTTAATGCATTGTTTGAAATGTCAAGCGATTCAAGTGTGGTTTGGTTGAATACACCATCTGGAATATGCGTCAGTTGTTGGTTACTCAGGTCAAGAGTGCTTTTTGTTGATTTTTTCTCCACAGGAAAGCTTGTTTTTTGTGACGCTGGTTGTGTTGTTCTTGCGCAGCCGCTAAATGTAAGAGTAAGAAATGTGAGTATGATGAGTGTTTTGTTCATATACTTATTTGTGAGAATACTTTTTTAGCCACCACTTTTTACATATTGGCACCGTCAGCGTGGACAACAAAAATGCTATTGACGGGATAATGGCATTGATCCATGGATGCGGCAGCGTTGCCACGAAAAAAAATACTACAATTACAAAGTAGGTAAGGATCATGATGACAAGTTTTCTGATTTTGCTGGTCTCCCATGCCTTGTCTGCTTCTACGCGTGTATTTCGAGCTTGAATCGTTTTGAGTTGTCGTTCGAGTTCTTCTCTTGTTGTCATAGTATTGCAAGTATACCTTTTACTGAAACAAAAAAACAGCTTTTTTGCTGTTTTGTTCTGCATGGGTCCTCCTTTGCGTGCAGAAATTGTGCACGCACATCAGTGCTCTCGGGCCACCGGCACGACCGTCATCTCTGCATAGCAGAGGCACAGGCGCCAGGGGAAGTGCCCCTGCGCGGTGTGCGTGCAGCCGTCTGGGCAGGTGAAGGTGTAGACCTTCAGTCGCATGCCCGGGATGATCAGACGGGCGGCCTGCGCGAGAAGGCGGCTCTTGAATCCCATGATGACCCCCTTGGTCGGTGAGCCTTATACATATCATTTTGATATCTTGTCTGTCAAGGAGGAAAATTATATTTTTTTCATATATGCCAACCAAAAGTTGCGTTTGTAGCTTCTTCCATTAAATCGGGTGTAGCTGGTTTTTTGTTCCAGCGAAATAATAGTGAAATATGGTGAGTAGAGCGACACAAAATCTTTGCGTGTAAACACGCGCTCTACCAGTTGCATATCTTGATTGATGTAGGTGTCGTGTTCTTTCCCTGGGTGTTGTTTTATGAGGGCTTTGGCGTTTTTATCGCCGTCTTTGCACAATGTTTTTACAAAAAAATAACCACCGGGTTTGAGAACCCGGTGTGCCTCGCTCAGATAGTTTGCGCGTTCGATTTCCGTGAGGGAATTTGAAGCAGTAATGTCGAGAATAAGATTTGCCCATGCATCTGGGAGTGGGTATGGGGTTCCCATATCAAAGACCTGGAAGGTTGCATCCACGTTCATTTTTTTTGCCCGAGATGTTGCAAGAGAGATCGCCGTGGGAGAGATATCGTAGCCAATAACTATATTGCCAAGTTCGGCAATACAGTTTGCATTTCTGCCAGTGCCGCACCCAAGATCAAGGACACGGAGATGACTGAGTTCGACGCCTTCTTTTCTTCGGAGGAATTTTAAAAATCGAAGCACGTCTTTTTGTGGGGCTTCATCTTTGGTGACGAGCTGTGGGCGTTTGTATTCGTTTTCCCAGGTGGTTTGTTGGGGCATAGTGTACCTTTGCCGTTATGATGTTGTTGGTAGTATACCACGTGTATCCGTAGTGTTTGTGTAAGGTTGTGGTGCTTGGTATTACCACCAACGTTCTGCATAATCAACATTCCAATACTCGGATTCTTTGATGTTTGCTACATAGTCCAACGTAGATTGCGATGCCCCAATGTAACCAAGGACGTCGTGTTGCACATCTAGGCATTGGGCTTCTGCGCTGCCACCGGTGTATATTTCTGCTGGAACTGCTTCAGACGGATGTCCGTCTCGGTAGTCGTGATACTGTTTTGAGTGACATGCATCGTGGGCGATGGTGCCGAAGGGGTGAATGCCAAAAATTCAAAACTCCTTATTCGATTTCCTTTTTCTTCTCTTCAAACTCTTTTTTCTCAATTTTACCTTTTGCATATCTCTCTTTGAGAATATCCATGGCAGTTTTTTCTTTTTCGCTTTCAGTTTTATTTTGACCGGTTATCCATTTTATCAAGGCAACGATTCCGGCAATCACCAAAGCCCAGAAAAGGATCATAAA
>Ga0066639_10001832_pt1 | contig 18715 bp, 21 predicted proteins | sample CryGeyCG2114_010_2_FD_59504 | JGI IMG/M metagenome (GOLD analysis project Ga0066639, IMG submission 59504) | Groundwater microbial communities from aquifer - Crystal Geyser CG10_big_fil_rev_8/21/14_0.10 | ecosystem: Environmental > Aquatic > Deep subsurface > Groundwater | place: USA: Utah...
CGTGGTCGCATCAATGGAAATATTTGAACTTCGCGAATATTTTTATCAAGCAAGAAACTAAGCAATCTTTCTGATACTCCAAATCCAAATGTTGGTGGCATTCCGTATTCAAGTGCTTCAACATATTCCATATCCGCCATCTGTGCTTCATCATCCCCTGCGTCACGTAATCCTTGCTGTTCCTTAAAGCGTTCTTGCTGATCGATTGGATCATTTAACTCGTTAAATCCTTTCCCCATTTCACTTCCTGCAAGAATAACTTGGAATCGTTCAACAACATTTTTATTTTCAGGCGAACGTCGTGCGAGTGGCTCCATCGAAACTGGAATTCCTACAAGGAAGCCAGGCCCCGCGTATTCTTTTCGAATAGATTTCCAAAGTAGGTCGACGATTCTATTTGTTGCTGCTCCTTCTTCAAACCGAACTCCAGCTGTATCACAAATGTCACGGAGGTCATCCTGCGTTAACGATTCACCTGTTTCGCTCTTTGTTTCAGTTATCGGATTAATACCGAATCGCTCTGAAATAATGTTCCCAAAATCATACACTTCCCAGTCTCCCTCAAAATCAACTTCACTACCACGAATGTTGAACTTTGTTGTTCCAAACAAATCCTTCACGAGTTTAGTGTAAAGTTCTTTAACCATATCCATACCTTCTTCAAACCCAACGTACGCTGCATAGAATTCAAGCTGCGTATAATCTTGCAGGTGTTCGTTCGACATTCCTTCATTGCGAAAAATGCGCCCTATTTCAAATGTTCGCGGCAACCCAGCAATCATCAAACGTTTCTGCCACAATTCTCCTGCTGAGATTCGCAAATACACATCAATATCGAGTGCATTGTGGTGCGTTACAAACGGTCGTGCTTCTGCACCTCCTGTTGTATTCTCAAGTACCGGAGTATCAACTTCAATAAATTCCCGTTCCAACAAAAAAGAGCGCATAGTATTCCAAAACTTTGAACGCAATTTTACAACGTCCGCAACTTCCTCATTCAGGAGGATGTCGAGGTATCGCTTACGAAATCGCTCATCTTCATCTTTCAATCCATACCACTCGTCTGGAATCTGCTGCAAACTCTTTACGAGCATGCACCAACTGCTCACTTGTAAACTTTGAGCACCTCGTTTTGTAGTAAACGCAATTCCGGTAAAATCCACAAAATCACCAACATCTACAACATTTCCAAACAAATCAAATGATTCTTGCAAGTCTTCATTTCTAAGCATTGCCTGAACACGGCCAGTACCATCAAAGAGATCCAGAAATACCAATCCGCCGTGCTGACGCAGCGTCATGACCCTCCCCGCAAGAGTCACACTTTCGCCTGAAGCTTCTAATTCTGAAAAAGATTTTAGAAAATCTTCGATTGTGCAATCTCTATTTGATTTGTCTGCGTATGGGGCAAGACCTTTCTCTTCGAGTATGTGTATTTTCTTAAGTCGTTCCTCTCGTATCTCTTCTGATGATGACATATGAGACTTATTCTACTTAAAAACCACCATACAGCAAATGAGTTTGTTAGCTAAAAACACCTCCCATATGGGAGGTGTTTCGACAATCGTACGTTACGATATTTTCATTATCTTATATTTCACGACACCGTTTGGTGTCTCGAGGCTAAATACATCTCCCTTTTTCTTACCAACCATAGCCATCCCCAGTGGTGACATATGCGATATCTTTCGTTCTCGCATGTTTGCTTCAGCAGATCCGACAATCACATACTCGCGTTCTTCTTTTTCACCAACTTTTACGATTGAAACGCACGAACCAATCTGAATTTCGTTTCCTTTGGTCGCATTTTCGATAACCTGCGCATGCAATAAAATATTCTCAAGTTGTTTAATGCGACCTTCGGTTGCACCCTGCAATTCACGAGCTTCTTGGTACTCTGCATTTTCCGAGAGGTCTCCGAGTGAACGAGCATACTCAAGTTTTTCAGCGATTTCACGGCGACGAGTTGAACGAAGGTAATCTAACTCTTTGGTAAACTCTTGGAATTTTTCTTGTGTTAAGAATTGATCGTTGTTTTCTTGGGTCATATGGGCGTACAGTATACTGGACGAACTTAAAAAACAAAAGTGTAAGCTTTTTTGACCTACTTTTTAATCGGCTCTGTAGGATACTCCCCTTTAGCGTATTCAGGTCGTTCACGAACTAACCACTCAAAAAAACTTCGCATTGAAGGCGCTGCACCGCGTAATGTGTGTGCAGGAGCTTTTTCAAGAACTACTGCAAATGCAAACTTCGGATTTTCAGCAGGCCAAAACCCGACAACCCAAGAATTCATCCACTCGTTATGATATCCAAGTTGAGCAGTACCCGTTTTACCGGCAAGTGAAATACCGCTCACCTTTATTGCCTTCGCTGTTCCCTCAACAGGGTCATCAACTGCCAACTCCATCCCTTCACGTGCCACTTGCAAATATGCATCGTCAACACCAACTGACGTACCTTCACGCCCCGCACCAACTTCAATAACTGGAGTTAGCAGTGTTCCGCCATTCGCAAGAGAAGCAACCGCGCGCACAACTTGTAGCGGTGAAACTTGAAATCCATACTGACCAATTGCGGTAATGTATGTATCTCCCACTCGCCACGGGTCATTATTAAATTCATGTGCCTTCCATTCAGGAGTTGGTATTACCCCTTCTGCTTCGTTTGGAAAAATAGAGCCAGGTGCTTGCCCAAACCCGAATCGCTTCATGTAATCATCAATACGTTCTATACCAAGGCCACGCTGTGTTTCGAAACCACCGCCGACCTCATAAAAATAAACGTCTGAAGATACTGCAATCGCTTCGCGCATATTCACCCATCCGTGGGCTTTCCAGTCACGAAATATTGAAGGAAGATCAGGATTGTATTTGTTTGGAACCACCAATTGCCCTGTACTTAAAATACGTGTTGCTGGGTCTATAATCTTCTCCGACAATGCTGCACTTGCAATGAACGGCTTTACGATAGACCCAGGAGTATAGAGTCCAGAAACTGCCCTATTTAAAAACGGCTGTGCTTTTGCTTGTGCGTATCCTTGTATAACTTTTTCATCTACTCCGTCCGTCATCACTTGTGACGAAAACTCTGGATAGTTTGTGATAGCAATAATCTCACCTGTCTCGACATCCATCACGACACCCGCACCAGCAATAAAGCCCGCTGTCTCCACACCGTCTCGTATCGCACGAAACATTGCTTCTTGAACATCCGCATCAATACTCAGTGTGACATTTTCTCCATCGACAGGGTCTCTGATAATGTTTTGAGACTGTACGTTGTCCAAGGCGTCTACTTCGATAATTCGATTGCCATTTTCCCCTTCTAATACATCGTTAAAGGTTGCTTCGATTCCCGTCTTCCCAACGTAGTTTGTTCTCCACCAAAACCCACTACTGTCTTTTTCTGGGTAACCTATGAATCCCAAAAGATGACCGAGCCCATGTTGAGATGTGTACGCACGAAGTGAAAAAGTCTTACCATCTGCTTGTTCCTCTAACGAATCACTGGGAGCGACGTTCCATGCAAGCTCTTGTCCGAGACGATCATAAATGACACCACGCTCTGCAAACAAGACTTCTTTGTCTAAGCGGTTTTGCTGTGAAAGCAATGCCAGTGCCTCGCCTCGCGCAACCTGGAGATTCCAAGCTTGGAACAGGAACCCTGTAAAAACAATCATGAACACAATCCCTACAAATGCAGACACACGTCCACCAATTGCTCGCTCTACACGTCCTTCGAACTGATTTGTATCAAAAGAAGGAAGGTTGAACGCATCAAGCAATACCTCATCTGGATCGATATTGGCATTACGTATATCCCTAGAAAATGATTTTCTTCTTCCAAACATTACCTGTAGATTAAACTATTTTGGGCGTATTAAGAAGCCCAAAGAAGTCGTCTGCGTACAAACTCGCTGCAGAGCGTTGCCCCAATAAATATAACCGTATAAAACCCTGTGTAGAACCAAGGATGCCCAACCGTTGCGGTGAACCATATATCCAACAGAACTCCTGCGACGAGTACAATGTATGAACGTTTTAAAATAAGTGATACTACGCCGGAGATTAAAATTAACCACCACAGCCCACCTATAATAGCTGCCAAAAAGATACCAATACAAAAATTTCTGACACACTGCATGGTATTACCTTACACGAACAAATCGCAGCGTATTACTATTTATCGGAACACGAATGTAGAGGCGTTGGAACGCATTCGTTGATTTCATTTCAATATCTCCTACATATCCAACAAGTACAGTTTCCGCATCAAACAAAACAGCAGGGTCACCGATTTTTACATCTGCATCGCGCGCAATTTCAGCAATCATATTTCCATTACCAATACCCTTTATAGTAACTTCGTTCATTCGTTCACCCGCTCCAATAAGAACGTGTGTTGTCTCTCCTGGTGCTGAAGTTAAGCGTACCACAGCGTTTGTATCTCCAACTTCAGTTACGGAGCCTAGTAGCACATTCTGAGGCCCAAATACCATGCTCCCAATGCTATATGACCCTGGTATGTCCTGTGAAATAACAAGTGTTCCGTATGGAAATGTTCCCGCGTTTGCAAGAATGTTTGCGAGGATACCGCTATTCAAAGACTGAGTTTCATTTCCCAAGAGTCGTCGTAATTCGAGATTTTCTGAGGATAGTACAATGTTGTTTAGTGCGTATAATTCTAGCTCCTGAACTCGTTCTTTAAGACGAATATTTTCTTCTCGTAATGTTTCTTTTTGCGTGAGTACATCCTCCACTCCTGTGATTGCACTGCCTAGAAACGTATTCGCATCATATACTCCCGAAAGAGGTGCACGCGCAAGCCGTCCGATACTTCCACCAGTACTATAATTTACTAAAAACAGTACACCGACAAAAAGAATGAAGATTATAAAAATCTTTTTACTTCGATTTCCTTGGTTTCTTTTATTCCGTTGGTGAAAGTTCATGGCTTTGTGTTATAAGAGCTTCTTTATAAGAATCCATATCTTCAAGAATCATTCCTGTGCCACGAACGACAGCAGTGAGTGGGTCGTCTGATACATACACTTGTACTCCAAGTTGTTCTGTTAAGACTTCTGCGAGCCCTTTAATAAGCGCCCCACCTCCCGCAAGATAGATACCCCGCCGCATTACGTCTGAGACAATCTCAGGAGGTGTTGTCTCAAGCACTTCTTTAGCTGCGTCTACTAACTGGTCGATAGAACCTGCAATTGCCTCACGAATGTCAGCTTCTGTAATAGTTACTTCTCGAGGAAGTCCAGTCACCAAATCGCGCCCACGCACCGTTGCTTCAAGGGGTGTCTCACTTTCCTGTACTGACGCGACTGCAATCTTTAGATCTTCAGCAGATTTTGAACCAATGAGAATTTTAAATTCACTACGAATATAGTTAATGATGTCATCGTTCAGCTGGTCTCCCGCGATACGAACATTTTTTGCATTCACCAAACCACCTAACGAAATAATTCCAATATCACTCGTGCCGCCTCCAATATCTATAATCATTGAACCAGACGGGTCTCTGACTGGAAGACGTATACCAATTGCAGCTGCCATAGGCTCTTCAACAATAAACACTTGCCGTGCACCTGCATTTCGTGCAGCGTCTTGTACAGCACGTACTTCGACTGAAGTAATACCTGAAGGCACGCCGATAACAACACGTGGACCAAGAAATCGCGTCTTTCCATTCTGCGCTTTCCGAATTAAGTAGCTGAGCATTTCTTCTGTAACCTCAAAGTCTGAAATAACTCCATCAATAAGTGGTTGCACTGCAATAATATGCGCAGGAGTTCGTCCGAGCATCTTTTTTGCATCAGCGCCGACTGCAACAACCTGTCCAGTCTTCTGGTTGAGGGCAACCATTGAAGGTTCATTGATAACGATTCCGCGTCCGTTTACATACACAAGTGTATTTGCAGTTCCAAGGTCGATACCAATATCGTCAGATACAAGCCCGGTCAATCGGGTAAATAGATTCTTAATCCATGTGTGCAGCCGTTCCATACCAATAAGGATTAATTACGCAATATTTCCTGCTCGTTAATAAATGTTGATGTACCAGTTGCTCGAGATACAAGCTCATACTCGCCAGAAGCAAGCGTCTTTTCACTCACAATAATTCGCTGGGGAATACCAATTAAATCAGCGTCTGCAAACTTCTCCCCTGCACGCACATTCCTATCATCATACAATACTGATACTTTATGGCTTTCCATTTCTTGGAACAATCGCTCTGCATCAGCACGAACTTCATCATTACCATTATCTAGTACGATAAGGTGATACGTGAACGGTGTAACTGATTCTGGCCACACAATTCCCTTTTCGTCTGAAAACTTCTCAACTAGCACACCTGCCAAGCGAGTAGTCCCGACTCCGTATGAGCCCATCCACGGTGCAATATTTTCACCGTCTTCACTTTTGAATGTAAGGCCGATGTCTTGTGCTTTCTGGCGTCCAAAATTAAATATGTTCCCCACTTCAACAGTTTTTACCCGCTCAAGTTCGTCCTTCGTCACATTGAGCTTCTCGAGTGTTTCATCAGAAAGTATTTCTTCATTGATGGCTATGTTCTTCTCACGGTTCACGTAGATATAATCCTCCCCAGCGTCACAAATAGTTTGGAATTCGTGACTAAACTCAGTAAACGCGCCGCCTGGAGCAAACGTCATGAATGTATCATCTCCGATACCTAAACGCTCGTATATCTTATTATACGCCTCTATGTTTTTACTATATATTTCGTCGTGCTGTGCTTCATCAAGTGCAAATGAATATGCATCCTTCATTCCAAATTCACGCCCACGCATAATTCCACTTTTTGCGCGCAGTTCATTTCGTAATTTGTTTTGGAATTGATATACAAATATTGGCAAATCTTTATAACTTGAAAGATGATTTTTTAGCATGGCACCAATTGGCTCTTCATGTGACCATCCAAAACCAACCTCTCCTCCAGCAGCCAATGTGCTCTTAAACCATACGTCAACTACAGAATCGTCCCACCGACTTGTGCGCTCCCACAATTCTTTGTTTTGCAATGTAGACATGATAAGTTCCTGTCCACCAATTGCATTCATTTCTTCGCGAACAATGGTCTTTATATTTTCATGTACGCGCAAGCCAAGTGGTAGCCATGAATACACACCCGCCATTTCCTTATGAATATACCCAGCACGAATGAGAAGTTGAGCATTTTTTGAGATTTCGTCACTTGGCGCTTCCTTGCGTGTTTTGGTAAAGAGTTCTGATTGACGAAGTGTGTGGCTCATAGTGAGGCAATAGTATCAAAAAAGCCCAATGAAATGAAGTTTACATCTAACAACTTTCGATGCGGCAAGGTTGCAAAGCCTCTAGACAAACAGCCTCAGAATGTCGTGATACGTAACGACTACCATGAGAACAATCAGTAATGTAAATCCAATAACATTAAAGGCGGTGGAAACTCGTGTACCAATTGGCTTACGCATTATGGTTTCAATCATAATAAAGAGAAGTCGTCCGCCATCAAGCGCCGGTAATGGAAGTAAGTTGATGACAGCAAGGTTAACAGAGATGAATGCAGTAAAGTACAAAAGGTATACGAAACCAACAGAAGATGCGTCCCCTACGAGACCTGCAATACCTATCGGGCCTGCAACTTGTGACCAATCGGCAGAGCCGGTAACAGTTGAGACGATAAAACTAAATAGACCAACACTCACTGTTTGAAGTGCGGCTATTGTGTTAAGAAAGCCTTGGGTAAGTGCGGTAAAAAATGGGAGTGCTTGGTTAGCAACAAGTGCCATTGCGATGCCAACAGCAGGTGTCGCAGGACTTTCAACAAGTACGCCGTGTGCAGGACTCACTTGGACGCGTTCAACAACACCAGAAGTTGTGTCATGAATGTATGAAATGGTAATCACTTTTCCTGGCTCAGATTGAATAAAAGCAGCGGCACTGTTTGGATACAATGTATCTAATGTCGCTTCTTTAGTTTGTATTCCAACAATCTCATCCCCTGCAACAAGACCTGCGGCGTCTGCAGGCGAACCAACGACCACAGAACTTACTATAAGATGCGTGTCGAGACCTGCAGCTTCTGATTCTTCAATTGCTGTAGGTGCACCCATCATCAAAGTTGATGTAAAAAGCAACCATGCAAATAAAAGATTAAAACCAACTCCCGCAAGCAACACAAGTGCTTGCGCCATTTTTGACTTGTGCACGAATGCTTCTTTTCTTTCCTCGGGTGCATATTCGCGATCATATTGCTCACCAAATATTCGAACAAAACCCCCAAATGGGAGCCAGTTAATAGTGTATGTGGTGCCTTTTAGAGTCCCTAAGGTAAACGCTCGCGGTGGGTATCCTATTCCAAATTCTTCAACGCGTATACCAAATGACTTTGCTACAAGAAAATGCCCGAGTTCATGCACGAGAATAAGAACAACGAGTACAGCGAAAAAAAGAATGAATGACATTTTATAGTATGGTTATAGCGATTAACTTTGAATTTCTGCCTCCTTCTTCTTGAAAAGTTCCTCAAGTGCTGCGTTTGTTGCGTCTATCTTCTTTTGTAATTCATCTTTCAAACGAAACTTATCGTCTTCGCTAATTTCTGAAGCTTTTTCTTTTGCTTGTATGGCATTCCATGTCTCTTCACGTGCTACACGTAAACTTTGTCGCGAATCTTCAAGTTTGTCTTTTGCAATCTTAATGAGTGATGTGCGTCGCTCTGATGTTAACTCTGGGAAAGAAACACGAACCCCTTTTTCATCTGAAGATACACCTACACCAAAGTTAGCACCGGAGATTGCCTTTTCTATAACTTTTATCTGAGACGCATCCCATGGTGCTACACGTAGCGTTCGAGCGTCTTCCACTCCAATATTCGCAACCTGATTAAGTGGCATACGTGAGCCATAACTTTCAATTTGAATACTATCAAGTAACGCTGGTGTTGCTCGCCCAGTCCGCAATCCTTGATATTCTTTTTTAAGCCAGTCTTGAGTTTCCTCAATCTTTTGTTCAAGTGTTTTAAAATCGTACATATCTGCAAGTATACCTAGCACTCAGTTTAGTGTCCACAAAGCATTCCCCATAAAATGAGGTGTGTCTTACGCAATTCTCGGTGTCGTAAGGGCAACACTTTCTAATAAAATTTTTAAGGATGCCCCTTTGTCATGTAACACGCGCCGAACATCAATTATGTGCTGAAGTGAATTTGGATGTGTAATATGTTGCTTCGTTATATACAGCTGTGTCTCAATATCCTTTAGCAGCGCACTCGCAGCTGCCACATCTTTCTCTTTTACAATTGGCTCAATAAACGCAATTCGATCTCGTGGTGTCGCTTTGAGAAATTGCTTTCCTGCAGTATCAATACGTTGCGTGGCAAAAGCACTAACCATCCACATGCGAGAACGAAGTGTCGGTAACATATTCTCAACGTTCGGTACACATATAAAAAAATGTGTGCGAGAAGGTGGTTCTTCAAATAACTTTAGAAGGGCATTCTGTGCTTCACGTGTACAACTTTGAGCACGGCAAATGAGTAGTTGTGTTCCGAGCGAACGCATACCAGCGATATGTGTCAGCTCTCGACTATCGTCGATACTAAGAGACTCAAATTCTCGCACATATACCTCTGCTTCCGGATGTGCTTCTTTCAACTTTTTTTGTATTTTGAGAAACTCATCTGCGGAATCTTCTATGAGATACGCATGATGTAAATCGAGAACATTGATAGCGTCTAATGCTTCCATAACACTGTAAGTATAGCCCATCGTCGCTAACAATATTACCGTTTTGAGATTATGGCTTTTTTGTAGACATCAAGATGCTGCAATGCAATTCCCGTCCCGTTTGCAACGCTGTAGAGTGGGTCATCAGCCAGTACTGCTTTTACACCAGTGCGTCGGAATACGAGCTCAGACAGATTTCGGAGCTGACTTGAACCTCCTGTCATAGTGATTCCGTTGTCGATAATGTCTGCTGCGAGTTCTGGCGGTGTTTCCTGCAACACGTCTCGAATAGCTTTAATGATTTCTCTAAGTTCTCGTCCTATTGCGGTCACAACTTCATTTGTGCTGAGCTCAACAGAACGTGGCAAACCAGTTAAGTAATCACGTCCTTTTACGGTCATGGTAAATTCCTCTTCAAGTGGAATTGCTGACCCTATTTTCATTTTAATATCCTCAGCGGTTTTATCTCCAATTGCGAGATTGAATGTTTTTTTAATGTGCGCAGTTATCGCTTCATCAATACGGTTTCCAGCACACTTCACAGAAGTAGACGCAACAATCCCTCCAAGAGAAATAACTGCAACGTCACTCGTACCACCTCCGATATCTACAATCATATGGCCACGTGCTTCATAAATAGGAATTCCTGCACCAATAGCAGCCAAAATAGGTTCTTTAACTACCTGTGCTGTTCGCGCACCAGCTTTTACCGCAGCCTCTATCACCGCACGGCGTTCAGCTGAAGTAACCCCTGCTGGAACGGAAATCATGACATCAGGACGAAAGAAACTCCACCATTTAGTAGCCTTGCGCATATAGTATCGCAACATTGCTTCGGTCACTCGATAATCTGCAATAACTCCGTCTTTCATTGGACGATATGCCACAATATCGTCTGGTGTACGGCCAATCATTTCTTTAGCTTCGTCCCCTACTGCAAGAATTTTGTTATCCTGCTCAGAAACAGCGACCACCGAAGGTTCACGAAGTACCACCCCCTTTCCGGGAACAAAAATAAGTGTGTAGGTCGTTCCTAAGTCGATACCAAGCTTTGGGGTAAATGAGAATTTCATATAAGTAGAGTGATTGTACTCTGTTGTGTGTATTTTACAAAATCCATTGTCTGATACGCATTACCGTGCAATAGTTTCTATATTCCTTCTCATACACAGGAGAAAATCCAATGGAGAATAGGAACAAATCGCAAGAAGCCGCTGCTGTTTCCGAATGGATAACAGAAAGAATCCACGAGAACCTAATGGAAGGAGAGCTTTCTTGGTTCGAGATTGCTCCTGGCCACAAACCAGGAGAATCATCCATCAGAATCTATATACTCGGCTGCAGTATGTTTGAAGCTATCTTGCTTCCCACAGACTTGCTGCCGCTTGTATTGGAGCGGTACATGTAACATGGGGTGGGTATCAAAGAACCCGCCCCATTTTCTTTGCAAATAGAGAAAAAATTGCTTAAATAGCCCATATGAAAATAAAAACTGGAGGCACTAGAATGTACATACTCGGAATTGGAATCGCGCTTGCAATTACCGTTCTCGCCGCAGGGACGTTGCATGAGGTAGGTTATGTAATCTCTGATTTTAAAATTGTAAAAAGTGGCACACTAATAATCGAAAACGCACGTCCATTTAGCAATGTTTTTATAGACAATAAGCGTATCGGGCAAATTGATGAAACTGGAACAACAGAGTTTACGGGAATAAAGCCAGGTGCGCGGACCGTCCTTATTGGCAACGCTACTGTATGGCCATGGGTTCTGGATTTCACCATACTCCCTGATACAACAGTGAGCCTCACCCCATTACAGGTAAACCAAGAAAGCGATGGTGCTGTGCTTAGAGATGCTAGTGACCCAATCCGCCAGCGTGCTATTACAGAGTTTAAAAACTATCGTGAACCTACTCGAATGCAACCCCTCGAGCGGGAAGGTGTTCGTGTATGGGTTGAAGGAGTTACCATTTTTGTCCAAAAAAACGACGAAGTACGTCAAGTGTTCACCTCTTCAAATCCACTTCGCGAAGTATCGTGGTATGGCGACCGTTCAGATGCAATCATTGTTGCATCACTCAATAATGTGTTCGCACTCGATATACGAAAAAGCTCCGTTCAAAACTTCTTACCAATATACACAGGTTCAGCACCTGAAGCGGTTTCTGACCCTATTCGGTCAAGCAAAATATTCGTTAAAGATGCAGACCAGTACTTCGAAGTTTCTATCTAGCCTACAGTTCACTTACTACTTCTATTTGAGCACCGATTTCTGAAAGTCGTTCAGCGATACGTTCATATCCGCGCTCGATGGAATACACATTTCTTAAAACAGATGTTCCCTTTGCAGCAAGCATACCAATAAGAATCACGACAGCAGGACGAAGCGCCGGAGGACACACAACTTGTGCAGCTTTTAGTGGTGTTGGACCAGTAACAAATACACGGTGTGGATCAGCAAGCTTCACATCAGCACCTAAGCGGTTTAGCTCAGTGAAATAAATGGCACGCCCCTCCCATGCCCAGTCGTGAATGAGTGTTGTACCTTTAGCTTGAGTGGCAATAGGCACGAAGAACGGCAAGTTGTCGATATTGAGACCAGGATACGGTAGTGGATGAATCTTTAACTCTGACGCCTTTAATTCTGACGGAAGAATAGTTAAATCAACAAGCTTCGTTTTTCCATTTAATGCAAAGTACGGGGTACTCATTTCGTACTTTAAGCCCATGTACGAAAGTTTTAACAACTCGACTTCAAGGAAATCTATTGGGCAGCGTTCAATGCGTAGCTCAGAATTCGTCACCGCTGCTGCACTGATAAACATCATCGACTCAATTGGGTCCTCACTGTTGTAATGGGTGATTTCTTTATTTATCTCTTCAACCCCATACACAGTGAGTGTTGTTGTGCCGACACCATCTACGCGCACACCAAACTGACGCAGCAAGAAGCAGACGTCCTGAACTTGATAGTTCGGTGGTGCATATTTTATGACAGTTTTCCCAGGAATAAGTGCTGCAGCCATCAATGCGTTTATTGCAGCCGTGTCACTCGCCTCATACATAATAATTTCTGCTGGTGCAAGTTTCTTGTGTGCAAATGAGTACTGGTTTTCTTGTGTCTTAATCTTTAGACCAAATGCTTCAAGTGCGTGTTTGTGAGCAGCAATAGTGCGCTCCCCCATGTTACAACCTCCCGCATGGGGTAAGTTGAAGTCAGTTTTTTGATGCATCATCGGACCAATAAGCATTAACACTGAGCGCATACGTTTTGCAGCGTTCTTATCTATCGCAGATAGTTTGAAATTCTTCGGTGGTGTAATACGAAGTGTGGTGCGGTCGAGAGCTTCAAGTTGAATACCGATACTCTTGAACACCTCTATCATTCGATAGATTTCCTCAATGCGTGGAATCCCATGTAGCGTCGTTGGTGCTTTATTAAGAAGCGCCGCACACATAAGTGCAAGTGCACCGTTTTTTGATGTGTTTGTAACGGCAGTCCCATGAAGCTTATGTCCTCCTTCAATTTTGAAATCGACGCTTTCTTTTATGCCTAACACTTGGTGGTGGAGTACATCACTAATTTTAAATAGCTGTGCGGTCGATAGATTTTGCTCCCCTGTTTCCATACGAGCAATTGCTGACTGAGAAGTACCGAGAGCTTGTGCAAAAGCCTTCTGAGTAAGACCGCGGCGGCGGCGCAGCTCTTTTATAAAGAGACCTATTTTTCTGTGAGAATCCGATGCCATGACCAATTCAATTCGATTATGGTATATCACATATGATATAACGCAAGCTTTCTGTCCCCTGTGGTATGCTATGCAGATTATGTTCATAGTGCACGTAACACCGCTAACAAAAGGTGGATTGGATAAGTTATCTTACTTTTCGCCGCAAGAATTCCCTCTTGGAACCATTATCCACGTGCCGTTGCGAACAAAGGAGGTACCCGCACTCGTGATTAGCACAGAAAACGCACGTGCCATTAAATCTATCTTGCGTACAAGCATGTACGAGACACGTAAGATTCGTGAACAGAAACCAACATTCGTATTTTCTAAAGAATTTATTCTCGCTGCAGAGAAAAGTGCCCAGTATTTTGCAACATCAACGGGAAGCATCATTCAAAGCTATGTTCCTGCTGCGATACTCTCTTCAGCAGAGGAATCGGTAGCGGAATCTCCTACAGAGCACCCAAAAAAGGCATCTCATTTTGAAAAGCTAGTGCTTCAACTTCCGCGTCATGAGCGAATAGAAAAATACAAAACTATCATCCGGAGCAAATTCGCACAGGGGCATTCAGTATTCCTATGCACCCCAACTGTACGTGAGGCACGGCTTTTTAAAGATAGCTATAGTAAAGGTATTGAAAAGTATACGTTCGTGTTGGAAAGTTCTCAAAGCAAGAAGAAACAGCGCGAAATATGGGATACCATTCTTTCCACAGAGCATCCAGTACTTATTGTGGGTACACCCACATACGCGAGCATTCCTCGCAATGATATTGGAATGTTCATCCTCGAAAACGAGGTCTCCTCTTCATACAAGCAGCAAGCGCGTCCAAGAGCTGATGCACGTATATTGTTTGAGTACATTGCGCGAGAAATGAAATCAACCCTTCTTTATGCAGGCACAACCGTAAGTCTTGCCATTCACAAAGAGCTTAAAGAGGGATTCGCGGCAGAATTTGAAGAGCATACGCTTAAACTACGTACAAACAGTTCTTTAAAGATTATCGACGTCAAAAAAGTACGTAAAGAAGCTAAAGAGTCTAAAGAGGAATTCCCTGTATTAAGTCCTGAGTCTATGAAGAGTATTTCTTCTGCCCACGCAAAAAAAGAACTCTCATTTATATTTGCAGCACGACGTGGCATCGCTTCACAAACAGTTTGTAACGACTGTAATACCGTCGTTACGTGTGCCCACTGCGCATCCCCGGTCATCCTCCACACACGCGGCGACGCACGAGAACTTCTCTGTCATCGCTGTGGCTCCAGCAGGGACGCTAACGAAACATGTTTGTCGTGTGGAAGTTGGAACTTAGTGCCACTTGGCATAGGCATTGAACGCATAGAACAGTACGTACGGAAGTATGCATCTTTTATTCCAGTATTTGTTCTTAGTGGTGACACTGCTTCTACGCCAGTACAGGCAAAAAAAATTATGGACGCTTTTTATGAAACACCGGGAGCACTACTTATAGGGACTGAGATGGCATTGCCATACCTGACCGAGAAAGTTTCTTGCAGTGTGGTGAGCTCAATTGACTCGCTGCTTTGTGTGCCAGACTTTCGTATTGAAGAAAGAATATTTAGTATTATCACCACATTGCGCGAACAGACAAAAGACTCTGTCATCATTGAAACAAGTTCACCGAACAACCTAATGCTTAAATGTGCACAAAGCGGTTCACTGTCAGAATATGCTCAGGAAGAACTGCGTCTACGAAAGAAATTGCGATACCCGCCTTATACGCACCTTATAAAAGTTACATTCAGTGGCACTCGAGAATTGGTCATCCACAATATGAAGAAGTTTGTTGAACTTACTGAAAAATATACACCGCGTGTTTTTGCAGGCTTTATACCTCGTGGGCCAAACTTGGAACTCCATGCACTAATTCGTATACCAAGTGAAGCGTGGCCAGATACTGAACTCGTTGCCATTTTAACGGCGCTTCCAAGGTCAGCGACTATCGACGTAGACCCTGAAAGAACCCTTTAGCGTTTTGTTTTTTTGCGGTATAGTCAAGCCAACATGAAACGCATCATAGACGAAACAAACCCTGTACTTCGGCAGGTTGCTGAAGCTGTCGTCCCAGAGCAAATAACTAGCCCTGAAGTACAAGCTGTCATACATGATATGAAAGAGGCTCTAGCTGCAGAGAAATTTGGCGTTGCGATTGCCGCTCCCCAGATAGCAGTTCCTCTTCGAATTTTTGTTGTCGGTGGGAAAGTGTTTGCAGCACGCGAAGGTGAAGAATACAACAGTACTCTCTTCCCTGACCAGGTGTATATAAATCCGACGATACTAAAGGCATCAAAAAAAATGCGTGTTGGTGATGAGGGTTGTCTTTCTGTACCAGGTAAATATGCACCCAAGATAGCTCGAAGTGAGAAAGTCACGATTTCCTATTATGATGATCTTGGAGAGAAACGAGAACGAGGAGCTTCTAGTTTTCTTGCGCAAATTTTTCAACACGAAATTGACCACCTAAACGGTATTCTGTACATCGACAAAGCACTCGAGGTTATTGATGTCGATGAGAATATGCACCCCATTGTGATACATGATGGGAAGTAAACGCATCCACAGTATGGAAAAAGCACCTTCTTTTATCTTTTTTGGGACTCCACATTTAGCAACTATTGTGCTTGATGAATTAGAAAAGGAAGACTTCTTACCTTCTCTTGTTGTTACTGCGCCTGACAAACCAGTTGGTCGCGGCTTAAAACTAACCGCCTCACCAGTCAAACAATGGGCACAAAGTCACAACATCCCCACTATAGAGCCCGAGACATTTGACGACACTGTGCTAGAAAAACTAAGGGCACAAAATGCCGAAGTTTTTATCGTAGTTGCGTATGGGAAAATTCTTCCAGCCGCAGTGTTACACATTCCGACAAAAGGTATTTTGAATGTTCATCCGTCACTTCTACCAAAATTCCGTGGACCTTCTCCGGTACGCAGTGCCATTCTCGCTGACGAAAAAGTAACCGGGGTTACTGTTATGCGTATTGATGAAAAAATGGATCACGGACCTATCCTCATACAAGAGCTCTACGAACCTTCATCATGGCCGCCTAACGCACAGGAACTAGATGAGTACCTATTCGTTCGCGGTGGTGCACTACTAGCGCAAGTGCTACCACAGTACCTTTTGGGTGCACTACTCCCGCAAGAACAAGACCACGACGCGGCCACCTACTGTAAATTATTTAAAAAGGAAGATGGTCTTCTTAACCTCTCAGACGATCCCTATACTAATCTTCTAAAGATTCATGCGTATGCTGGCTGGCCAGGTACGTATTTCTTTACTGAAAAAGATGGTAAGAATGTCCGGATAAAAGTTGTGTCTGCGCACGTTGAAAACGATTCGCTTATCTTAGATGAAGTGGTGCCCGAAGGGAAAGGGAAGATGAATTACTCAGAATTTTTGAAAGGCTAGCGTATACTTGTAAGCATATGGAGCAACCAAGAAAAAAAGAATCTGTGCGTACTCCGATTACAGGCGAAGAGCGCATAAAAGACATGCGGCTCACAAAAGTGTGGCAATTACGGTTTCTTTTACGAAATGCTCTTGCGAAAAAAGGAATCAAACAAAAATTTAGGATTTTATCGTTTGTAAATAAAGGCGAAACATGGGTATCACGCGTTATTCTTGCTGATGCAACAGAGACAGAAATAGAAGGAAATATGTCTGACTTTTCCGAAGAAAATCAAATTAAAAGACCTATTCCCAAAACCTGAGCATCTTTTTAATCTTTGCGCCCCCATTACGCACGGCATCCATGTGCTTATTTTTGCCGCGACGCATTCTGCGCGTGAGTTCATCTTTAGCTTGATCAATTGAAGCGTGGAGTGATTCACCGTGCCCCACGGCATGTGTTCGATTGGCGCCAGCATGCATGGTCAGGTCAGTTCGGAAAATATCTCCAGTTTGCTGACCAGCTTTTTGAGTAAGTTCAACTTCAACGCTGATATTTTCATCAGCAAAATCGTGAAGCAGCTTAGTGACCATAGCCAACTTTTCTTCTACGTATGAACGAATCTCATCATTGAGCTCAATTGTTGGTGCTTTGTATTCTATATTCATATTAATTCTTTTAGTTACTACTTCTTCATAATAACAGCTAATGTCTTTTTTCGGGCACGGTGCCCTGTTTGTATGCTTACTTGCGCCACTTCGACACCATAGTGTGCTGCAATGCATTCGCGAACACGGAAATTTGCCAAGTTTCGCTGAGCCGGTTCGCGAACGTACACATCAAATGCATTCTCGCCCACCTCGATAAATTTTTCTTTTTTGGAAGCAGGGAATACTTTTGCGTGAACAATCTTAGTCGCCATGCTTTTCTTTAAGGTACTCGATGATGTCGGCACTTTCATACATCGATATGCCTGCCGCTTCATCCACCAAGTACGGTACCTGTGACTTACCTCCTCGTTCAACGAGCTCAGCCTGTGCAGCTTCGTTTCCACTAATGTTTCGTAAATCTAATTCAATTCCCTTCTCATTCACAAAGTCGAGAACTCGTAAACAAAAAGGACATGTAGGTCGGTAATAAAGTATTTCCATACAATATATTGTTATTTAGTAAGTGGTCGTTGGTACAGTCCAATAAGTTCCGCCTTTTGTAATATATGATGCTTCATTGCCATTCGTACCGCTTCTTTTGTCGCACCGTACTGCTCATCAAGCATTTCACTGAGTGCGTATACCATGAAGAAATACCGGTGCTGCTTATCCGGCGGACACGGACCACCATACTCAGTAGTATTACCAGTATTGAGGCCTTGCACACCTATTAAATTGTCAGCACCCTCTTTAATTACCGTAGTGTCAGGCGGAATGTTGAACACTACCCAGTGATCCCACATACCATCTTCGCGTACAAAACCAGGAACATCAGGGTCTTCCATAATGAGCACAAGAGATTTTGCCTCCTTAGGCACGTTCGCAATGTGAAGTTCTGGCGAAATGTTTTCGCCGTCACATGTGTATTTTTCTGGAATCTCGCCCATGTGAGAAAAGGCAGGACTCGTTAGTTTCATTTCTTCCATACACCCATTTTCGCGCAGGCACTACGCAAACGCAACCTGTATAACTTTCCTGTTGAAAAAGACTCTCGCTCGTGTAGAATACGGCTCAGTCCTGAAAAGGGCTCGTACCGAGATATTGTGTAGATATCTAAACATTCCGCGGTAGCTCAGCGGTAGAGCAACCCGCTGTTAACGGGTAGGTCACAAGTTCGAA
>Ga0066639_10001835_pt1 | contig 18703 bp, 17 predicted proteins | sample CryGeyCG2114_010_2_FD_59504 | JGI IMG/M metagenome (GOLD analysis project Ga0066639, IMG submission 59504) | Groundwater microbial communities from aquifer - Crystal Geyser CG10_big_fil_rev_8/21/14_0.10 | ecosystem: Environmental > Aquatic > Deep subsurface > Groundwater | place: USA: Utah...
CAACTGCAAAATCATCATCTTTAGAAATAGAAAAAGTCTATGATTTAGGAACAGACAACAAGGCAAAATTCGGACAGACAATAAGGGTAAAGCTAAATGTCTACAAGGGAGACACAACTAAAAACAGCATTGTTCTTTATATTGAGAACAAAAAGTATAGGATCAGCAAGCAGTCAAAGACAAATGTTTACACAAGATACACTGATTATGAACTCGTCCTGCCAATCCAGCTTGAGCCAAACTGCGATAAAAACTATGAAAACGGAGATTACTATATTTACGCAAAAGGCTTGGACACAGAAGACAGCTACAAGATAGAAGTAGAGGACATAACAGATTCATTATGCGAGGAAATAAAGACATCAGTATCATCAACAGCCCCAAAGGGCGCTCTTGACTACACCCTTGCAGACTCTCCTGAAAAGATAATCAATAATCAAAAAATAATCTCAAAAGTTGTTCTTGACAATCCTTCAAAAGACCCAGTCAATTTAGATGTCTGGAGCTACATCTATCATGGAAGCAAATGCTATTCCGGAGAAAGGGAACAAAACAAGATAAGGATAGAGCTTCCTGCAAATTATCAAAAAACAATAAATTTGGAAAATACAGTCTCAGGAGCAGAGCCAGGAGATTACAAATTAAAGATAAAGATACAGAAAGAAAACCAAAAGACAGTAAAAGAGATAACAAAAGACCTTAAGCTAACTTATGAGCAGCAGCCATTAAACTCAACTCCTCTAAGCTATCTAATCCCTCAAGGAGTTGTCTACGAATCATCTACAATCAAAACAAGCAAGATGGTCCCTTATTTAATCCTTTTATTAACAACCTTAATCACAGCTATTTTAATCATAAAGAAATACTAAACTCTCTTCAAGGGATGATTCTTCTCTTTCAGTCTATCAAAAGCAAAATCCATCAATCCCTTCAAGTTCTCAATATCAGCTTGATTATACTTCAAAAGCAGATCCAATGCGGATTTATCCCCTTTCTTGTACTTTCTCCATAATCTAACAGCTTCAAAACCATCTACTTCCTTAAGTTCATCATCCCTTTCAATACCTATTCTATTTTCAATCCTTTTCAATCCGCCAGTATATCCAATATCTTTCATAGCAAACCTCAAATCAATATGAAATCTTGATAAATCAAGGTTAGGAAACTTAGCTTGAATAAAAGGAATATCAAAACACCGCCCATTGAATGAAACTATCATAGGATATTTCTTTATCTCGTTTGTAAAATCATCTAGATTTTTTCCATTGACAAATAATTTACTCTCCTTGCCGTCATAAAGCCCAATAACTGTTATATCATTATAATGCTTGCTCAACCCAGTGGTCTCAATATCAAGAAAACAACATTTATTTTTTAGTTCATCATAAGCCCTCCAATGCAGATTCATAGGGATTTTATTAAAAAAGAAAGAATAATCTTTATTGTCATAAGCATCTATCGACATTTTGCTGTATTCATTAATAATCTCTTTTCTCTTAGAACTAATTGGCAGTTTGTGATGTTTCTCTATAAATTCTGCCCAGTTAAGTACTCCGCTTTCCCATATCTGTTGTTCTGTCCCTATCCCTATGCCGGGCATATGAACAAAAGTATTTTTTAGTATCAAAATCACCTCTTAAAGAACCTGCTAACTAACATATTTAAATATGTTTCTAATTAAAAAAAATAAAAAAAATCAAGCTATCTTCAAAAATCAGAATCTTCTTCTTTTCTGGTAGCATTCCCTGCAAAAAACAGGTTTTCCTTCTGTTGGCTTGAAAGGAACTTCGCATTCCTGTCCGCACTCAGAGCATGTTGCTTTGTGCATCTGCCTTGGGCCAAAATCTCTTTTGAACCCGCCGCGATCTCCACCACGGCCACGATTAAAATCTCCCATTGTTTTCTTTCCTCCTAGTTCCTGACACAAAAGGAGCTTCTAAAGGCTCCCACGTGTTTTCTTTTTCTCAAGAGTATACTTCTGTTTATAAAGCTTTCTTATCTAGCTTCAATCCAGTTATATAGCCATGCAAAAACATAGCCTCCAACTAATCCATCTACAAATCCATACACCAAGCCAATAATGCTTCCTAGCCAGGTTATACTATATCCTGGATAGATTCCAGCAATTCCATTAAGGAATCCAGAGGCGTATCCTCCTGTAAATATTGATGCCCATGTCATTAGCACCATCATAATCCCCCAAAGGGCACCGCAAGCTAATCCAAACGCTTTTGCATTTAATGCCATTTTTCACCTCTTCTTTTTAGGAACTTTCTTAACATTAACAGCAACACCAATGCCGTCTTTCTTCAATATTGCTATCATCGGCTTTATCGCCGCAACAACAGCAATAATCAAGTACCAATACCAGTCTAAACCCAGTAATGGCGTCCAAAGCTTTGCCAGCATAAGAACAAATGCGCCAACTGCAATTTTAATTAAAGGCACATCCCAGAAAGTCAGGTTTTTAAGCCTCTCATTTTCCCAAGCTACAATTCCCATATAAATCACCTCTTTTTAAGTTCTAAAACATAAATTATATAAAAAGATTACCCAAATCTTTATAAACCAAAACTCACTACATAATCACAATGGACAATAAAGAGATGAAACTAAAAGCAAAGCTGGAAAGAGGCTATATCCTAGCAAGAGTTATAATTGAAGTAGTGGGAAAGCCAAGAGAGCATGTAGAAGCAGCTTTAAAACAAGCAATAAAACATATAAAAACTGAAAAAGAGGGAATTACACTCAAAGAAGGTGACTTATACAAGGCAAAAGAGGAAAAAGATGGCTTTTTCAGCACATTCTCAGAATTGGAATTATTATTCAAAGATTCAAATGAACTAATTGGGTTCTGCTTTGATTATGTCCCTTCGTCAATAGAGATCCTTGAGCCAAAAGATCTCAAGTTTGATACAAACCAATTAGCTAATCTGATAAATGATTTGCTTGCAAAACTGCATCAGCTTGGTATAAGTCTTAAAAAGCTAAATGCAGATAATCAAATATTGACTAAGAATGCTACTGCATTGCTGAATAATTCAATAACAATGGCCTTAGGGGGAAAAGAAAAAACAGCAGCAGAAATATCAAAATTCACAGGAATTCCTGAACAGCAATTAACGCCTTTCTTAGATATAATGGTAAAAAATAATGCTATAAAAAAAGAAGGGGATAATTATAAAAGATGACTCTCAAAAAAAAATTAGAATCTTTGCTTTTTGCATCGGGAAGGGCAATGAGCTTAGAGGAACTGCAAAGGATTTCAAGATCATCTGTAGAAGATATAGAAAAAGCACTAAAAGAGCTCCAAGTAGAATATGGTGAAAAGGATTCAGCAATCCAGGTATTGAATGAAGGAACCTCCTGGAAATTGTCAACAAAAAATGAATTTCTCGATTTAGTAAGAAAGATAGTGACGAAGACAGAGCTGCCCAAGTCTGTCCTAGAAACCTTAGCGATGATTGCTTTTAGATATCCGATAAAACAGGCTGATTTAATCAAAATCCGTTCAAACAAAGGATATGATCATTTAAAACAATTAGAAGAGTTGGGTTATATATCGAGGCAAAAACACGGCCGCTCAAAGTTAATAAGGTTAACCGAGAGATTCTTTGATTATTTTGACCTTCCTGAAGAGAAACTGAAAGAGAAGTTCAGCGATTTTGAGAGCATAGCAAAATCAATCGAATCAAAAGAAGAAGAGATTAAACGAATTAAAGAATATCAGAAGCAAAAGATGGAAGATCAGAAGCAGATGGAAGAAAAAGAAAAAGAAAAACTTGATCAAGAGATTGATTTAGTGGACAAAGAAGGACATAAGGTTCATTTAGAAACATTCGATAAAAAAGAAGAGTATGCTATCGGAGAAGGGCCAGAAGAAGACCCAAAGATAGAGGTTGATAAAGAGAAACTTGGAAATTTAGAAGTTGTTGATGAAGATCAAGAAGAGCCTGCTGAAGAAGAGTCTTCTGAGGAATCACAAAGAACAGAGGATGAGATTGCAGAGAAAAAAGCAGAAGAGATGCTTAAACCAGATGAAGAGCCAAAAGAACAAGAACTTGAAGAAAAAACAGAAGATTCTGCTGAAGGGATTAAAGTAACTCCTGAGATGGAATCAAAAATAAATGAAAGGGTTGAAGAGATAATTCACCCAGGAGAGAAAGGAAGAGAAAAATCAGCAGAAAAATCTCAAGAAGAACCAGAAGAAGAATCTCAAGAAGAAGAAACTCCTGAAGGAACTTCAAACGACGAAGAACCAGCAGAAGAGACAGCAACTGAGGAAGAACAAGAGGATAAATCTCAGGATGAGTCCAGCGAAGAATCAAATGAAGAAGAACCTCAGGAAGAAGATTACAAAAAAGATGAAGAATCAGAAGAAGAAAAATGATAATGTTCCTCCTAAAATGCCCAAAATGCAATCATGATATGAAATATCACACTCAATCTCAAATCCTTTCAGGAAAAAGGAAAAAATGTGTTTACTGTAATCATAGCTTCTTAGTAAGGGAGCGGATTGTTAAAAAACTCTAAACTCCATATTCTCCTTTCATATCTTCTAAAGTCTTAGCTGAATAATCACCAGCATGTCCTGCTGTTCCAAATGCTATCATCTTTGATGCAACAAGCTCAGCAATTGCCTCTCTTCCAGGCCCTAAATAATCTCTTGGGTCAAACTTCTCAGGAGACTCAACCAAAACCTGTCTTACTGCGCCGGTCATTGCCATCCTTGAGTCAGTGTCAACATTTATCTTTGAGATTCCCTGTTTAATAGCTTTTTGTATTGAATCAACAGGAACACCCATTGCATTTGGCATGTTCCCTCCGTACTTGTTTATCTTGTCGCGAAGCTCAGCAGGAACAGACGAAGAGCCGTGCATAACCAATGCAGTATTAGGAACCCTTTTCTTAATCTCACCAACTAACTCAATTGCTAATTTAGGTGTTGACTTGAACTTATAAGCTCCATGCGAAGTCCCAATCGCAATTGCCAAAGCATCAACTCCTGTTCTTCTTACAAACTCCTCAACTTGCTCAGGATCTGTCAATTTAACATCTCCTTTGATATCTTCCTCAATGCCTCCAAGTGTTCCAAGCTCAGCTTCAACAGTAACTCCCAGCTTATGAGCATAATCAACAACCTCTTTTGTTATTCTTACATTCTCATCAAAATCATGTGAAGATGCATCAATCATCACAGAACTGAATCCAAGAGATATCGATTTTTTAACACTCTCGATATTATCTCCATGATCAAGGTGCATTGCTATAGGTATGTCTGGATTCTCTTCAATAGCAGCCATCATAAGGTGCTTAAGATATGTAAAATTACTATATTTCAAGGCCCCTCTGCTTGCTTGTATTATCACAGGGCTTTTTGTTTTCTGAGCAGCAGCCATTATTCCCTGAATCTGCTCCATATTATTTACATTATATGCTCCAACACCATAACCTCCTTTCATAGCCTCATCCAAAATTAATTTCATAGGTACTAATGCCATTTTTTTATCCCTCCGATTTTTTTTACGATGAGGTGCCAGAAACTTTGTTTCTAAACACCCTTGTTTTTTCCCTAGTAAACTGGTTTTTTATCAAAAAAGTGATGTGTTTCTATAAATCTTATTGTCTTTGATTTTGAGCGCATAACAACCGAATGCGAAATTGCTCCATCTGCTGTAAAAACAATTCCTTTTAGTAAAGGCCCGTCAGAAACTCCTGTTGCGATAAACATAACTCTGTCTCCTTTTGCCAAATCATCGGTCTTGTAAACTTTTCCTTCCTCCATCCCTAAATCTTTTGCCTCTTGCTTTGTTTTTTCATCATGGCATCTTAACTTTGCCTGAATCTCTCCGCCAAGACATTTCATTGCAGCAGCTACAATAACCGTTTCAGGAGCTCCGCCGTCTCCCATCAAAACATCTATCCCTGAGTTGTCAGCAGCAGCAGCAATTGCTCCGCTCACAGTGCCATGTTCAATAAGCATTATCCTTGCTCCTGCTTTTATTATATCATCTATCATTGGCTGATGCCTTGGTCTCTCTAATATGCACACAGTAATCTCAGATATATCCTTTCCAAGAGCCTTTGCAATCCTTTTAAGATTATTCTCAACAGAATCATTTATGTCAATCTGTCCAACTGCTTTCTTTCCAACAACAATCTGATCCATATAAGTCCCAGGAGCTTTTAACAAGCTGCCCTTGATACCAGCAGCAATAACCGACATTGCATTTGGCTTTCCTTTTGCTAAGTGGGTGGTGCATTCCAAAGGGTCAACTGCTAAATCTATTTCCATTCCATCTCCTTTTCCAACAGATTCACCAGAAAAAAGCATGGGCGCCTCATCCTTCTCGCCCTCCCCAATAACTATAGTGCCTTTAAAATTTATATCATTAAGAGTTTTCCTCATAGCCTCAACAGCAGCCTGATCTCCGCTTATCTTATCTCCCTTACCCATCCATACAGAGCAATTGAGAGCAGCAGCTTCTGTCACCCTTACAAATTCTAATGCAATGTTTCTGTCCATTTAACCCTCTATAAAATACTAGTGGAACATTATATATAAATTTTTTTAATTTGGCAATTTTTACCTAATTTTTAACCAAAACGCTTATAAAGGGCTGTGCATTATTAAAGGTAGACGAAACCTTGTTTTCTCGTCTGTAAACTAATAAAAAAATGGATGAAAAACAATCTGAAAAACCAGCTGAATCTCAGGAATCAAATGTTCCTGAAGGATTAGGAAATTCTGAGGATTTCCAAGTCAGCCAAGAAAGAATTAAGCCAAGAATCATTGAAGAAGAGATGAAATCCTCTTACCTAGATTATTCTATGTCTGTTATAGTTGGTCGTGCTTTACCTGATGTAAGAGACGGTCTAAAACCTGTTCACAGGCGTATCCTCTTTGCAATGCATGATTTGGGGATGTTTCACAACAAAGCTTTCAAAAAATCAGCAAGGATCGTAGGAGAAGTTTTAGGTAAATACCACCCGCATGGAGACTCTGCAGTATACGATGCTATGGTGAGAATGGCTCAGGATTGGTCATTAAGATACCCTTTAGTCAAAGGCCAGGGTAACTTCGGCTCTATAGATGGTGATTCAGCAGCAGCTATGCGTTATTGTATTACAGGAGATTCATTAATATTAACAGACAAGGGTATTTTACCAATAAACAATATTTCCAGAGAAACCAAGATTAATATGAAAATATTATCTTATAATGGCAAAAAAAACCCTGCCTCTAAATTCTTTAACTCAGGTAAACATAATATAGTTGAACTGGAAACCAAATTAGGCTATAAATTAAGAGGATCTTATAATCATCCTTTGATGTGCTGGACTTATGATACTGGTTTTCCTCAGATTGAATGGAAACTTCTTGAGAATATAACAAAAGAGGATATTATATTAATAAACAGGGGAAGCAATCTATTTGCAAAAAAACCTCTTGGCCTAAATCAGTATTACCCTAAAAAAGGATTCAAAAACCATGTAAAACTTCCAGAAAAGATGAACAAAGACTTAGCTTTCTTGCTAGGCGCCCTAGTGAGTGAGGGAAGTTTCCATAATAAACAGATTTCATTCAATAATCAAGACGAAAACTTTTATAATAGGGTAAAATCAATCATTTTCTCACAATTTGAAGGAATTCAAATATACGAAAGACAGATTAAAGGAAAATGCACAGAATTAAGCATATATGAACAAAAAGTTGTACTCTTCCTTAAGAACATTGGCTTGACTGAAGTAAAATCACATGAAAAAGAAATGCCTTTCTCTGTTCTTCAATCACCAAAAGAAAGCATCCAATCTTTCTTAACTGGATTATTTGAAGGAGATGGTTCTGTAAAATATAAGACAGACAAAAGGCACAATGGAAAAAGTATTCAATTAACTTATGATTCTAAAAGTACAACTTTGATTAACCAATTAAAAACTTTACTCTTAAACTTTGGGATTATTACATTAAATCCATATAAAGACAAAAGAAATGATTGCTACAAACTTATTATATCAGGATATGATTCTATTAGAAATTTCAAAGAAGAAATAAATTTCTTTTCTGAAAGAAAAAGAGGAATTCTCACAAATATAGATTCAATGAATCCTAACAGGATGAGTAAAACTGACTTTATTCCTTATCTTAATGACTATCTAAGAAAAAGATATAAAAGTGAGTTCATAAAAAAGAATAACTTTGACAGATATAATAATTTAAAGAAGAATTATAAAAAATTAATCAAACTTATCAACAATAAAGATAAACAACTTATTGATTTTCTTCTAAAGCAAAAATACTTGTTTGTTAAGGTAGATAACATAAAGAAATCAAAGAAGCAAGAAACAGTATATTCTATAAAGGTAGATAGTAATTGCCATTCTTTTGTTGCTAATGGTTTTATCAACCATAATACAGAAGCAAAACTAAGCAAGATCTCAGAAGAGATGCTAAAAGACATTGAAAAGCAAACCGTCAATTTTATTCCCAACTTTGATGATTCTCTAAAAGAACCTTCTGTTTTGCCAGCTAAACTTCCAAATCTCCTAATAAATGGTTCATCAGGGATTGCAGTTGGTATGGCAACAAATATCCCCCCTCATAATATTGTAGAAGTCTCAAATTCAATTATACAGGCCATAGATAATCCAGAAGCAGAACCTCAATTAACAGGCCCAGATTTTCCAACAGGAGGCATTATTTGCAATAAAGGCGGAATCAGAAGCGCATACAAGACAGGTAAAGGCCATATAATCTTAAGAGCAAGACACGAGATAGAAGAAAAAGGAAGCAAACAACGAATTATCATCACAGAAATACCTTATCAGGTAAACAAATCTCAATTAATTGAAAACACAGCAGATTTAGTTAGAAACAAAAAGATACAGGGAATATCTGATATAAGGGATGAATCAAACAGGGAAGGAATGCGTATTATTATTGAGTTAAAGACAGGAACAAACCCTGATGTTTTACTAAATCAATTATACAAGCACACGCGTTTGCAGACAACATTCAGTATAAACATGATTGCATTAGTTAACAACGAGCCTAAAACACTTTCATTAAGACAAATAATCCAATATTATATCCAGCACAGGCAGGAGATTGTAAGAAAAAGAACATCTTTTGATCTTAATAAAGCAGAAGATCGTAACCATATTCTTGAAGGGATAATAATAGCTTTAAACAATATTGACCGGGCAATCGATCTAATAAAGAAAAGCAAATCAACAGAAGAAGCAAAAACAACGCTTATTGCAAACTTCAAGTTATCAGACAAACAAGCTTTAGCTATTCTTGACATGAAACTGCAAAAATTAACTTCTTTAGAGCAAGACAAAATAAAAGAAGAGCAAAAGAAACTATTGATCTTAATCGAAGAATTAAAGTCAATTCTTGCATCAGAACAAAAGATATTAAGCATAATCAAGAGCGAACTAGAAGAATTAAAACAACAATATCAAGATGAAAGAAAAACAGAGATAATTGATACCCAAATTGAGATGGAAGCAGAAGACTTAATAGAAGACACAGACAATGTAATCACGATAACAAACCACGGCTATATCAAAAGAATGTCTCTTGACCACTACCGCTCCCAGAAGCGTGGGGGAAAGGGAATAATCGCAGCCGAAACAAAAGAAGAGGATTTCATCGAGAGTCTTTTCACAGCAAGAACTCACAGCTATATAATGTTTTTTACAAATAAAGGAAAAGTATATTGGCTGAAGGTTCATCAAATCCCTGAAGCAGGAAGGCAGGCAATGGGGAAAGCAATCGTCAATCTTCTAAACCTAAGCAAGGAAGAAAAAGTAACAGCCCATATACCTATAAAAGAATTTGATGATAAACATTTCCTTATAATATCAACAAAACAAGGGATAGTAAAGAAAACCAATTTAATCGAATACAGCAGGCCAAGGGCATCTGGAATAATCGCAATAACTTTAGATGAAAAAGACGAGCTTGTTAATGTTAAGCTGACAGACGGAACAAAAAACATCATCTTAGCAACAAGGCAGGGTTTGGCAGCAAAATTCAAAGAACAGGATGCAAGGCCAATCGGCCGTTCAGGAAAAGGGGTTATTGGAATAAGATTAAATGAAGGAGACTATGTCATAGGCATGGAAACAGGATCTGATGAAGATACTTTGCTTACAATCACAGAAAATGGTTATGGCAAGCGCAGCAAGATTGAAGAATACCGCTTAATCAACAGAGGAGGCAAAGGAGTCATTAACGTAAAAACAACAGACAAGAACGGAGAAGTTATTGCAATCAAATCAGTTACTGATCTTGATGAGATGATGTTCATAAGCAAGAATGGGATTCTGATAAGGACCCCGGTAAGTAATATCTCTATTCTAGGTAGGGCAACACAAGGCTCACGCTTGATGAGATTAGCAGAAAACGACAAAGTAGTTGCAGCTGCTAAAGTTGTTAAAGAAGAAGATGCTAAATAATAAAACAGCAAAATATATATACTCAAATCCTAAACTGGATTTATGGTCCTAGAAGGTTTAATAAATCCATTAAAAGCAGAGAAAAAACCCTGGAAATTATTCTTCATAGGTTTTATTTATGCAAGCATAGCATTACTTCTGGCATTATGGATATTTGAGACTCATGCAAGCCTGGTGATGGTATTTCTCACAGTTTTAGTATGCGTCCCTTTGGTGTACGGCATGTTCAAGCTTGAAGAAAAAAAAGATATTGAGCTTCCTACAGAATATAAGATATTAAAAGAACACGCAAAAGCGCTTTCTTTCTTAGTATTCTTATTCTTAGGGATATGTGTGGCTTACTCAGTATGGTACACTTTCCTTCCAAGCGAGATTACTAACAGCGCATTCAGTGTTCAGCAGCAAACAATAACTAATATCAACCAGCAGATAACTGGAAACATACTAAATCAGACAACATCTTACTCAACGCAAATATCCACAGAAGCAATAAGCAGGAGTTCATTATTCCTCAAGATATTCTTAAACAACATGAAAGTTCTTAGCTTCTGTATATTGTTCTCATTTATCTACGGCTTTGGGGCTATCTTCATACTGACATGGAATGCTTCTGTGATTGGAGCAGCAATAGGAAATTTCATCCGCTCAAACCTTAGTTATATTGCAGACTCAGTAGGTTTTGCCAAAGTAGCAGGGTATTTCCAGATATTCTCACTGGGATTATTAAGATACTCGATCCATGGAATTCCCGAGATAATTGCATATTTCACAGCAGGCCTTGCAGGAGGAATAATCTCAATAGCTATAGTAAATCATGATTTTAGAACAAGAAATTTTCAGAAAGTAATAACTGACTCTGCTGACTTAATCTTGATTTCAGTAGGTGTATTGCTGATTGCTGCAATCTTAGAAGTATTTGTCACACCTGTTTTATTTTAGAGAACCTTCAACCTGCCTGGCCGTATCTCATAAATTTCTCCTTCTTGTAATAAAGCCTGGATTTCTTTCTCCCCATTAATCTTATCAATTATCTCTTGATAATCCACACCCTCTCCTAAGTCCATACTTTTGATTAGATTAAGAACTTTCTCTATTTTGCTTGTTTCTTTCACATCCTCAACAATAATCTCTTCAGCAGCAGTCTCATCTTTCTTGATTTCAGTTACTTCTTCTTTGACACCCTTCAGCAAATCCTGTTTCTTTAATTCAAGCTTTCTAAACTCAATCCAGTTTTTATCCTCAATCTTCTTGACAATTTCAGGGACAAGATAAATCTCCTGCCCATATTCTCTTGGTTTTCCAACAATCATGACAACATCCCCAACTTCAATATCTTCAAAGAATCTTGAATCATCAAATATCCTGGCAGATATTTTTGCCCCATCATCAATTATAATGCTGTTGTAGCTTGCTCCTTCTCCAACATGCTTTGAGACAACAATCCCTATAACATTCACTCTTGAGATTTGCTTTCCTCCTGAGATGATATAATTAGGATTCCACCCTTCTTGCTTTACATATTTCCCATTAAGGATATCATCTATCTTTATTTTATACGCAACAAGTCTTTTTTGTATATTTGCCTGCTCCATAACTCACCTACAATTTGCTTACAATCCCTCTTCTTGGCTCAAACAGATCCCCTGACCTCTTTAATTTTTCAATCACTTCTTCTGTCTTATCTTCACCAATTCCTTTGTCCTTAGCCATTGCAACAATATCATCTATTGGGATTGTCTTTCCAAGCTTATTTTCAAGTTCAGAGATAATCTCCTTTATCTCAATAATATGGCTTCTTTGTGAAGCGCTTATTCCTGTTGTGATTCTGTCAATATCAATCTTTCCTGTCTCAGGATCAAGTCCAACTTCATGCAGGCAGTAATGAGCTATATCAATTGCTCTGCGCGCATCCCTTTTAGTAACTTTATCAGAGAGTCTGACCTTTGCAGAAGCCTCTGAAAGTCTTACAAGAGCTTCAAGCTGCCTTGGTGAGATTGGAATTGCTCTTGATGAGCTCTCATCTGAGTCCTTGTTTCTCATCTCAACATAATACTTTTTGATTTCTTCTAAAGCAGAGTCAGTTAGTTGCGGCCTTATTTTCTGCTTTGCATAAGCAACATACTTTTTCAGCAGATTTGTGTCAATCTCTTGAACCTCAAAATCAGGGCTTTGATGAAGGTGAAGTATATGTGATGCAAGAAGCTCATCCTTCGCAACATCAGGAATATCCTTTATCGGGAATATTAAGTCAAATCTATTGATTAAAGCAGGAGGCATGTTTATTTGCTTTGCGATTATCTCATATGGATTAAATCTTCCAAACTTAGGGTTTGCAGCAGCAAGAACAGTTGTTCTTGCAATAAGGGTTGCCTGTATATTCGCTTTAGAGATACTGACAGTTTGGTTTTCCATTGCTTCGTGCATTGCAGCAGTATCTTCTGCAGACATTTTATCCATCTCATCTATGCAATTGTGCATAATTATGTTATTTGCAATAAAGTTATCAGTGCCTTTCATTGTGAAATCATAAACAAACTCAGAGTCTCTATCCTCTATTGATTCAACTTTGTCCCAAAAAATGTCTCCTTCTATATATTTCATAAGATACTCATCTTCTAACAACTTATTAAGAATTGCTAGCTTATATCTAGAAGGTAAAACTCCTTTTCTTGTGTAATTCCAAAAGTACTTAAATTTAGATTTTCCAAGTTTCCATCTATATTTTTTAAGCAGATTCTTAAAAAAATCCTGGTGGTTAGGAAGTACATCAATCCGATCCTTAACTTCTTTAGGGCTAATTTTTTCAAATCTTTTATACTTTTCAACATGGTTAGTGCCTACAACTTCAAAGAACTTCGCGCATCTGGTAGCCCCTCTTACTTCACAATGCCAGCTGTTTGTTGATTTTTTAACAGAAGATAAGATACCAATCCTCAAAAGAGCTTCCTTGAAAAAAGTTACATTCTCTTTTATTCCTGATGTGATTATAACTTCAATAGGATTGAGCCTTATGCTGCCATCCCCATCAAATACTCCTCTTAGAAATTTAGCAATAATTTCATCAGAATATGTCAATATTTTATCATTGAGAACAAAATTAGTCGATTTGTTTCCAGAGGGTACTCCAAAATCAATAAGGTCCACAGCAAACTTCTTTGTTGAGTTATATATTTTATATAAATCTTTCTTAGAAACAACATTTTTTCCTCTTATCTTACTTTTTCTGCCTTTCTTTTGCACAAATGTGCTGTATTTATACCCTAAAGAATTCATCTTTTCCTTGAAGAGTTCAACTAGTAATATGTTTGTATTATAAAAACTGGTTGTTGCATGCCTTGAATCTATTTTTATGTTCCCATCAGAGGCAATTAAGCCTGCAATATATGCGAAGTCTAAATGATATTTATCTTCTCCCTTGATATGCAGTTTGTTAGGCACAGCAATAAAATCATTCTTGGATATTTCTCCAACTGGCTTCCAGAATATTTTTGAGGCTCTACACACATAAACCTCATTATCCTGCGTTAGGTTGAGTTCTCTTCCTGTCCTTGTTGTTATATGGATTATTTTCTTATCATTTTTTATTCTAAATGCTTTTTTTATCTTAAATGGTTCTATCTTTAGTGTATTTTTGTTGAGTGCAAGAATCTCAAATTTAGGAAATATTATGCTGCTTTTTGTGTTTTTGAACAATTCCTTAAATGATTTTTTCTTCCCATTCTTAAGAATAAACCTCGAGTCTTCAGTAGTGCAGCATAACCCATTAGAAGCCAGGACCATAGCCCCTGCTTCTAAACTCCATCCTTTAAGGAATTCATCCTTCACAACACTTGCAGTCAAACCAGCAGCTGAAACACCTTTACCAGAAACATATCTTGATTTTGGCGCAATAATATTTGCCCTTTTTAGCATCTGGGATTTTGCTGCGCCAGGATCCCCTATTAACAACATATGGATATCTCCTCTTGAAACAGCTCCATCAACCCTTGTTTTTGAGACGCCTCCAAACATCTGAAGTATCAAAGCATCTTTTATCCTTTCATGCCCGAATATGGATGGAGCAACAGAAGCGCTTAATTTTTTAAAAACTTCTTTGCTGTTTGCTATATCTAATATCCTCTTTTCCTCTTCTTCTGAGATCTCAATATCTGAAAAAGTTTCTTCAATAACTTCTACATTATTTGCCTCTATCAATAATTCAAACCTTGTTGATTTTGAGCCTGTTCTTAATATAATTGGAACTTCTTTCACAACACCATTCACCCTGATTTTTGATCCAGGTCCTGACCTCATTTCAGATAAAGGGCTGACTAAGTCATTGCTGAGAAAAACATTCATTCTTTTTGGCTGAAGACCGCCCTCAAGCTGCTCTGGATCTTCTTCTAAAACAATACCTTGCGCATCAACCAACTCTTTACTTATCAGTCTAAATTTTCCTTTTCTTCCGCAGCTGCATCTAGAAGGCTCTTTAAATGAAGTATCGATCTGCGGAACATTTATTGTCTGGCCGCATGAAGGACACTCGAATTTTGCAATTGTTACCTGAGGCCTTACATCAGATTTTTGCCTTATAACCCCTTCTATTGCAAGAAACTTTCCAAGATCTTTGCTTCTTATGTTTCTTATAAATATCTGCTGGCCAGAGGGAAGATTAGTGAATCTTACTCTCAATCCGCCAACATCAAACCTTTCTATTGCTGTTTCTCCTGCTTTTGTAACATTCTCTGGATCTTCCAGCAAAAGGTCTGCAAGCTCAGGGTCAAACATAGAAAGTATCGTAAAATCAATTATGATCCGTTTATTTTCTTTAGAAGCTTGTTTTATAATCTCCTCTTTATAGCTCTTTTCAAGAAATTCATAAAACCTGTCTATCTGCTCATTTGCGTTCATAAGAGACTTTCCTCTTTATTTTTCTATACACCTCTTTTCTAAGTATAAAAAAAAGAAAATTTAAGCTTTAACCTTCTTCAGGTTAGCTATTAATATTTCCAAGACTCTATACACTTCCTCTTCTGATTTTGTTCCTGTGCATACAATCTTTCCATTTGAAAACAGCAAGAATGTCGCATTTCCTTCTTGTAGTTTATAAACAAGGCCTGGAAACTGCTCTGGCTCGTATTCTGTATTTTCAAGTTTCATAGCTAGCGTATTTAGATTAAGATCCATACCAATTGATCCAGATGCAACAATATTCTGTATTTTTATCTCTGGTTTTACTGTAATTTTAATTTTAATTTTCTCTAGGCTCTTTATAATCTTATTAATAGAAAGCCTTACATTTTCCATTGTTCTGGCTCCTGTGCATACAACTTTTCCAGAGCTGAATATCAATGCAGATGTCTTTGGCTCCTTTATCCTTATTACCAGTCCTGGGAATTGTTCAGGATTATATTCTGTATTGCTTAGAGTAGCTGCCATCTTCTCTAGAGGAATATCATGCTCTAATGAAGTGCTTACAACAATATTAACAACTTTTATATCTCTCACAGGCGTTTTTGCCTCAGATTTAGCTGCCTTCTTCAATTTAGCCGGAGCTTTGGCTGCCTTTTTAGCCTTTTTAATGATTTTAGCCATTTTTATACCCCCCAAATGCTGTTTAAAAGCCTAAAACATGCTTTCATTTATAAATGTTTATAAATGAAAACTATTTAAATACTCCTGTTTTTGAAACTATATACTAATATTCATATACCCCTATGATTTCCTGTGGAGAATTACTACTCTAAATAAGAAAATTTAAATAACAACTTAAATATTTCATCCTAACATGCCAACCGACATAGTATTTCCAAAAAATAATGAATCAGAATTCATCAAGATAGCTGAAATTTTAGGATATTCTAAACTCTGTTTTGTCTACTCAGATCCAGAAATAATCAAAGAAAAAAGAAAAAAATATGAGAAACAAAAGAACCCTCAGATAATCTTAGGAATCTTAACAAATTTCAATAAGATAAGAAGCTCAAAAGACACTGCAGACATTGTTTTAGTAGAATCCTCAGATAAAGACAGAAGTATAATAGAAAACACAGACGATATTATTATCTTCAATCTGGAAATAACAAAAAAGAAAGACTTTATGCATCAACGCGCTTCAGGCTTAAACCACATAATGTGCAGCTTAGCAAAAAGGAATAATATCTCAATAGCTTTTCCATTCATTAACCTATTAAATTACCAAAAAAAGCAAAGAGCAGAGTTGATGGGAAGAATCATGCAGAACATTAAGCTCTGCAGAAAGTACAAATCAAAAACAATAATTGCATCATTCGCAGCAAACCCTTACGAGATGCGAGCACCCTCTGATTTAATCAGCTTCTTCACAAACCTGGGAATGCATGCAAAAGAAGCTAAAGATAGTCTGAACTGTGTTTGATTCCAATCAAACCCCTCAAGAATTAATCTCAATAAACTTCTCAAAGCTTCTTTCATCAGTGCACGCAACAGAGTCAGGAAAACAGCATGCAGGCAATTGCTTTTGAGCTAAATGTGATCTCAAACATTCACAACAAACCCCTTTCTTATCACAAGAGAACGTACAATTACAATCCTCCATATTTTTTTCTTTATTACATTCCATTTCAAACACCCCTGACTTCAACTTTCTTAAAATAAGGTAATGATAATTTCTTAAACTCCTTTAATTTTGAAGGGGGAAATGGTTTAACTTCCTTGAATTTAGGATCCAAAACATTAGAATTACTAAATTGCTGTATAACAAACTTCTCAGAACCATCCAACCATTTGCCAATCTCGACAATATCATCAGCATCAATAAGTCCCGGAACAGCAGTGCACCTGAATTCATAATCAACAATCCCTTTCATCAACAAATAAACAGTATCTTTAATCTTTCCCTTATCAACCTTAACACCGCAAATTGAATCATACTTCTCCAATGGGCCTTTAATATCCATGGCAATGTAATCAATCAATCCTTCCTTAATCAACTTATCAACCATTAAGGGATTTGTTCCATTCGTATCTAACTTCACCAACAAACCCATCTTCTTAATCTTAGAAATAAACCTCTCCAACTCAGAATGCAGTGTAGGCTCTCCGCCGGTTATCACGACTCCATCAATCCATTTTTTTCTGGAAATCAAGAATCTTAGTATTTCACTCTCATCAATATCTTTCAGACTGCCCTTAACCAGCTCAGGATTATGGCAGTAAGGACATCTAAAATTACAGCCCCCCAAGAATAAAACAGCAGAAGTATAAGGGGAGAAGTCAATCAGGCTTGTCTTCTGTATTCCTTTTATCATTTTAAGTTTTTTGAAGTAGCTAAAAATCTTTTATGATGGCAATCTTTCATTCTCAATAATCTTCTTTACATCATCAATGTCAGAAACCCTGTTTATTTCCCTGCCTTCATCATCAACAACAAGAAATATTGGTGTTGACATAATCTCATATTTTGCTGCTTGCTCAATCCCTTCATCTGTTGTTGCATCAATTTCCTCAAACCCAATCTTCTTTTCATCTAGAAATTCCTTTATCAGATGGCAGTTAGGGCAAGTAGGCATTGTAAAAAGTTTGTATTTCATCTAATCACCTTTTCCAGTCTTTAATAAAGGAGAAACAAATTCATTTTTTAAGGCTTTCTCTTCATTAAACACAACCCTCTTTCCAAACTCTTCCCTCTTTCCAGGATTCCAGTTTGCAACAGGCCGGAAATAACCTACAATCCTTGAATAAACCTCTGTCTCTGCTCCGCACTCTAAGCATTTTTCCTGGCCGCCTTTCAGATAACCATGATCTTTACAGACACTAAATGTAGGAGTTACTGAGAAGTAAGGAAGTCTTGTGTTATTAACAATCTTTTGTATAAACTTCTTTACACTTTCTCCATTAGCAAGCCTTTCTCCAAAGAAAGAATGGAAAATGGTTCCTCCTGTATATAATGGCTGAATCTCATTTTGATGCTCTATTGCAGCTATTATATCATCGCTGTAGTCAACAGGAAGCTGGGTTGAGTTTGTCAAAAAAGGTTCGCTGTCTCCTGATGTTATTATATCAGGATGTATCTTTTTGTCAAGTTTTGCAAATCTATAAGATGTTGATTCAGCAGGCGTTGCCTCAAGATTATACAGGCTTCCAGTGCTCTCCTGAAAACCCCTAACTTTCTCTCTCATAAATTTCAAGGCTTCAATAGTGAACTCTTTTCCTTCAGGAGAAGCGATATCTTTCCCTAAAAAGTTCAGGCAGCACTCATTCATTCCGCAGAGCCCAA
>Ga0066639_10001838_pt1 | contig 18687 bp, 13 predicted proteins | sample CryGeyCG2114_010_2_FD_59504 | JGI IMG/M metagenome (GOLD analysis project Ga0066639, IMG submission 59504) | Groundwater microbial communities from aquifer - Crystal Geyser CG10_big_fil_rev_8/21/14_0.10 | ecosystem: Environmental > Aquatic > Deep subsurface > Groundwater | place: USA: Utah...
TCAAATAATAAAACAATTATTGTGGACACGACTGACGCTACGATCAGTTCAGTGACAGGACCTTCAAATGGAAGCTATGGGTTAAATCAAAATTTAGATTTCACCGTTAACTTTTCAGAGGCAGTCAATAAAACAGGCTCACCACGATTAACTTTAGATATTGGTGGAACAACAAAATACGCTTCTTATCTATCAGGGGATGGAACAAACGCTTGGGTGTTTAGATACACATTAGAGTCAGGGTTAACGGATGCAGACGGAATTGGGCTTACAGCTTCAGTCGATTTAAATGGTGGTGCAATTAAAGATGTTGCAACAAACGATAAGGTATTTAATATTCCGATCAAAGTGACTCACTCTGAAAAAGAAGGAGTGCTTGCAATTAGTTTTCCTCAGGTGGATGACGAGTATGAGCAAATCATGAGTGAGGAAATTATTATTTCCATATCTGATCTGCTTGCTGGAATCACCCGAAAAAAAGAATCTAAAAAGAAAGACATCGATTACAGAGTGCATTTGGATTCAAAATTTGATCGTTTCAAAGGAGGAGATATTACAATTCAGATCGTTAAAAGATTTAAAGATGTTTTCTTTTTATTTAATGCAAAATACAATACAGATAAAAAATCATGGGAAGTCTTTCCTAAAAACAGCAATGTAGCGGCTGTTATGGGATTAAAAGAGAACGACCAAATCCACTTCATTGATATAACACTTAAATGGTGGGATCGGTTTCACATGCCGACAGGGATTCAGTCGATCAGTTATAAATCTGATAACAACGCATTTAAAAAAGCACTTAGTGAATTTTATCAAATGAGCCGAATTGGGTCTGATAAGAAATATTATGTTAACTAAATAGGTCTAAAAACATCTTCCACCCTTACTTAATAGATAGGCTTATTCTAGGTCTACTTTTTCTTGAAAATCTTACGCCATGTACGCGCAAGTTTAGAACTAGACTCGACGTTACCGTTTTGAGCCACATCGTCTGATCCGGTTGATTCTTTTTGTGAAAGATTAAAAAGCATTTTTTGGAGTTCAACAGGAAGTGATTTTTCAAATTCTGCAGATTCTTTAGAGACGTCTTTTCCTGATATTCCTTTTTGCATTAAAGCTTGGAGTTTTTGCATTTGCCCTTTAGGGAGTCTGCTTAAGGCTTGAGATAACTGCATCATCATCTGAGGATCCATTTGGGACATATCAAATGGATTAGCCCCCGCGCCTTCAGAAGGACCTGCTGTTTGGTCAGTAGTATTAGAAGGAGCTTCAGGGATAGAGGGTTGTGCGTTAAATCCACAACATCGTTTGTATTTTTTATTGCTTCCACAGGGGCACGGATCATTGCGACCGATATCTTTTTTAATTTCCACTTTATCTTCTGATTGAGTTGATGTTGTGCTCATATTTTTACATTTATACCATATGTTTTAATGACACCAAGTGGATTTTGTATCCAAATTTTTAAACAGAGTAGGGGGTAATGATGCTTGCTTGACGGCACTCCCCTCTCCCGTCTAATCTTAATTTTAAAGTGAATAATTCTCAAAATGTAAAAATTTCATTTCTTATTTATATTTTTTCTCTCATTTTGTTTCTCTTTCAGATTCAAAATCCACAAACACATAATTTCGATGAGTTTCACTATGTCCCTGCTGCCAAAGAATTTCTAGAAGGAAAAACAACTCGAAATTGGGAGCACCCTCCATTACCCAAGTACTTTATAGCTTTAGGAATAAAAGCATTTGGAGATGAGCCTTTAGGTTGGAGAGTGGGCAGTGCTGTAGCAGGAAGTTTAACTTTAGTGGCGGTATTTCAATTGGGTGTGTTTTTTTGGGGGAGTCTTTCTCCTGCTCTTTTTTGTGTTTTAATTACGCTACTCAACCAGATGATTGTCGTACAATCCAGGATTGGCATGTTAGATCCCTATATGGTTGCTTTTATGTTGTGGGGAATTTTTTTCGGGTTAAAGAGCGGAAAAAATAAATTTCACATTTATCTAAGTGGTGTTTTTTTTGGTTTAGCAATTGCTTCAAAGTGGATAGCCTTACTTGCTCCCCTCACCTTTTTATTTTTAAACTTCAAAGGAAAAATTAAAAATAAGTTTATTCTACTCACTGTTATGAGTGGTGCATATGTATTAGTTTTTATACCGTTGTTTATGATGGATGGCTTTAAGTTTAGTTTTGCAGAGTTTATTCCTTATCAATGGAGCATGTGGAAGAGCCAGACAAGCCAAATGGCAGCTCATGGGTACCAGAGTGTTTGGTATCAGTGGATTATGCTTATTAGGCCCATGTGGTTTTCGTACGAGAGTATTGAAAATAAATTTGTGAGAGGTGTGTTACTTATTGGAAATCCATTGATCATGTGGAGTGGACTTGTAGGGATACTATATGTCTTTTTTGATTTTTTGAGAAAGAAGTCAGAATTAAATAAATTTATTTTGATTTTTTATACCGTTTTTGCTTTTTGTTGGATCGGGATTCCACGCTCAGTGAGTTTTTATTACTATTACTACCCCGCAAGCTTTTTATTAAGCTTTGCACTGACAAGTTTGTTTTACGATGAAAGGCAAAAAAAAGTTCAATGGGGAGTTTTATGTTTTGGAGGTTTTTTATTTTTGCAAGACTATGGGCTTCATTTATCTAATCGAAATTTGGTTATTTACATTCTCTTGGCTTTAACTTTTTCAGTTTTTTTTGGTCTTTATGGATTAAGAATTGAAAAACTAAAAAGTGTGAGTTCCACTCCTCTAAGGATTGTTTATCTTGTTCTTGTGACTTTAATTTTTATTTCTTTTTTTCCATTACTAATGGGGATCAAATTTCCAAGCGCATCTTTTCAAAAGTTAATGTGGTTTACGAGTTGGATCTAGCTTTGCAAAGATAGGTTCATATATTTTAAACGAATATGCTGTTTTTAATCCCAATCTTTTTTGAATTTCATCTTTAGATAAACCCTGTTTATACCAAGCAACAACAACTGAGTGTCTAATGATACGCGGAGTAATTTTTTTTATTCCCCACTTTGCTCCAAAATGCTTGACCAGTAATTCAATCGCGCGAGGTGAGATTCTTCCTTGAAGTGGGCCAAACTTATTAAATCCCAAAAAAGGATAATCTTTATTTTTAGATTGACGCTTTAATTCTTGAATTTCAGAAAAAAACTGTGCTGAAATCGGCACCCGTCTTTGATTTTTTCCCTCAAATGAGAGCACGTGTGAATTGGCTTTATCCAACTGTAAAAAACTGTAAAAAGATAGCGTTGAAATTTCACTAACAGAACAACCTGTTTCAAAAAGAGTTCGTAAAAGAAGACGATTTCTTAGACTTAAAATTGGAGTCAAAGGGACTTCCAAAATATGATTTAAAAGTATTTTCGAATCGATAGATTCAGGGACCCGCTCAACTTTGAAAGGAGTCGCCATTTGGGTGCCCAGCTCTATATTAATTAGTTTTCTAGAAGCCAAATATTTAAAAAATTTTTTAAGCGTGAGAAGTTTTCTGCGTTGGGTATTTACTTTAAAACCTTCGGTAATTAAAAAGCTAGAATAAGATTGAAGATCTTTATGAAAAACATTTTCCAATTGAACTTTTTTTTGATGCTTTTCCAAAAAGCGATGGAAACTATTTAAATCCAATTTGTAATTTGAAATGGTATGAGCAGACTTGCCAGTCCCCTCTAAGTGACCCAAAAAACTTTGTAGCGCGTATGGGTACTGGAGTAGACGCTTACGAGATTTTGATCGATGAGCAGACATTTTATTAAAATGAAGGAACCCTTACCTGTTGTCAATTGACACTCTGGATTTTAAAGAATAAAAACTGAAATATGAAAATATTTATTGATTCGGCAGAAATTAAGGAAATTGAGTTAGCAGCAAAAACAGGTTTGATTGATGGAGTAACGACAAATCCCTCCTTAGTTGCAAGGTCTGGAGTTAAATTTGAAGATTTACTGCATAGGATATGCGAACTTGTTGATGGACCTATTAGTGCTGAGGTAACGGGTCTTGAGTCTGATCAAATGATAAAAGAAGGTAAGGTTTTAGCTAAAATCCACAAAAACATTGTTGTTAAGATTCCCCTTACCTTTGAAGGTCTGAAAGCGGTTACTGAGTTGAGTAAAGAAGGTATTCAGACTAATGTCACATTATGTTTTAGTTCGGCACAAGCTTGGCTTGCTGCTAAAGCGGGAGCGACCTATATTTCCCCTTTTGTCGGCCGTTTAGACGACATTGGAGCAGTTGGTATGGACTTAATTCGAGATATTAAGCAGATTTACCAAAACTACGAGTTTCAAACCCAGATTTTAGTGGCTAGTATCAGACACTTAGAGCACGTTTATGAATCGATTATGATAGGGGCTGATGTCGGTACTATGCCTTATAAGGTCTTTACTCAACTCTTGAAACACCCATTAACAGAAAGCGGGTTAAACCAATTTTTAGCTGATTGGGAAAAAGCTAAAAAATAGCTTATTAAAATAATACAGCTTGTGATAAATAATGACGCACAATGTCTTATTCGCAAATTTGGCTTTTATTACTCAGTTCCTATGTTTTTGCCATCATTCCGGGGCCTGCTATTATTTGGGTTACTTCTCAGAGCCTTTCATATGGGTATGAAGCTGGAATTAAAGCATCTATTGGCTTATCTCTTGGTTGTTTAGTTCATAGCCTTACAGCAGCTCTTGGTATTTCTGTATTACTGCAGACCACTCCTAGTGTGTTTCATTTTGTTAAAATTTTAGGAGCTCTTTATATCGTGCATTTAGGTGTTGTAAGACTTATTCAAAACAAAAAAATCCTTTCAAAGAATGTAAAAGAAACCTCAAAAACTGTGGATTTTGCGGAAAATAAATCCCTCATTAAGCAGTCTTTTTTTGTAAATTTGCTTAATCCAAAAGCTGCGATTTTTGTTTGGGCATTCGTACCACAATTTGTTTCACCTCAAACGGCTCATTATTCATTTTCTGTCTTTTTAGGTGGGGTTTTATTTATTCTCGCTGCTTTTGCAGGAAATATGACCTATGTCCTCTTATGTGAAAGAGTAAGGGGAATGTTATTACTCCCCTCATTTAAGAAGCACGCCTTTTTAGTTGATTTAGCAACATCCGGCTGCTATCTCGCTATCGGTATATGCGTATTGTTATAAAAAAATCTTAAACTTATTAAACTATATGTAATTATTAGTATTTCAAAAAATAAAAAGGAGTCTTAATACTTTACTTTTTCAATATGGTATTGTACATTAGCACACGTTCATTATGATTAAAAAACTCTGCACACGATTACTCATATTTTCTTTAATTTTCCAACTAGGGCTACCGCTTTCTTCTATTCAATCTTTCTCTGTATCTGCTGCTCAAAATAATATACCTCAAGGCTCTGCTCTTGGAAGTGGTTCTCAAATTCCAAGCTTACTTAATGTTGAAGAAGGAACACCCGCTCCAAAGCCGAAAGCTCCTTTTAATCTCCCTCATCAAAAAAGAATTATTTATAATGCTGACGGAACGGTTCAAACTCAATTTGATTTAAGTAGTTTTGATCTAAACGTGCCGCCTGTTAGAATGACTAATCCGGCAAAGCAAATCAAAGTTAAATATGACTTTGAAAAAAAAGAACTTCATCTTAACCGTGTCAGCCTAAATCGTAAGACAGGCAAACACGTTGTTTCAGATGCACATGTTTTTACTGGAATCGAATTAACCTCTGAGCAGATAGTAAACGATGCAAACTTCATCGCCTTCGCAACAACAGATGGGATTAGAGTTATTTTTTGGCCTTTAGTTACTGAGGCTGCTTTCGTTGCTCCGATTCCTCTTTTTCTTCCTGTAACAACTCCCCCTTGGGAAGGAGCAAAAATTACAGGATTAGAATTTCTCACTCCTGTTTCTGAGCCTCGTGAGCTTTTATCAAGCCAGACTTTACAATTAGAAGAGCTTGCCTTTTCTGGAGACCTTATTGCAGAAGTAACAGCTCCTGCTGCTGATGGTACTTTAAAAAAACATTCTGTTCGTTTTGATCGCTCACAAATCATTGAATCACTACGTAAACAATATCTTTTACTCACACTTCATTTAATGGTTACAAATCCTAACTTATCTCAAGTAGATGGTGTGCTAGCACTAATTCAAGACAATAAGGCAGAGCTCGATAGCTTTTTAAGCACAATGCCTGATTTAAGCTCGGTTGTGGATCCTACTCAAAGTTCTCCTCAACAAATGCTCGTTAATCTTGCTCAAAGATTGGGGACTACAAAACTTCTCGCACCCGTTGCAAAAAAAGATCCTCAAGCAAAAGATGCGATGCAAACTTTGGCAGGTTCACCAAGAAATGTGATTTCTACTCGAAGTTGGCCAAGCCGAAGAGCAGCTATTTTAGAAACAACAGCAGCAGTGAACACTTATCACGAATCAAACTTAAGACCTGTTCTCCCTTGGGAAAATGCTTTAGCCGAAGTGACTCAAGCACATCTTAATACTCAAGGGCAAAATATTGATACAAAAGGCGGACTAAGTGATCTCCCTAAAACACCAGGAAAAGTGGCTCAATTATTTCAAAAAGCAAAACTCAATAGTCGATTGCTCTTATTAAAAACACTTTCTGTTAAAGGACTTAAAATTTCTGCTTACAGCATTATCACAGGTTTAGCCGTTTACTGCACTGATGGTTTTTGTCGTGCTCGCACAGGCTGGTCACCGATTGAATGGTCCATGAGTATTGGAACAAATATGATTGATTATGCAATGCGATTTCCGGCTATTGAAAAAATTGCCGAACCTTTAAAGACAGCAGGATCTTACTTTAACGGAAACGCCTGGAAGATATTACTTACAGGGGCTGGTATTGTTGTTACTGCAGCGTATGTTCCTGTTTCTCTTTTTACTGCTTGGATTGTTGCAAGATTTAATGGGCAAAAATGGTCTGCGGTAGAAGCTTTTTTTAACTACGGTACTCAATTATATGCAAAACTTAACTACCCTTTTGTGAAAGTCTTTTGGGAATCCGTCGTTAAATCTAAAAACTTGTATCCCGCTACTTTAGCAAACGTAGATCCTTTTGAACATCCTGTTGCTTTTGCAATCACTCGTGACGAAAATTCTCAAAGAGAAAAAGCTTCCCGTTTAAATGATGAAATCAACTCAGAGGCTAAAGTGAAAGCAAGATCTTTATTGATTGCCGCAGCACTTGTTGCCGAAAAAGACCATGAAAATATTATTTCACTTTTAAAAAGCGCAGAGCAAGGGAGCCCCGCTGAGTTTGTTCAATTAATTGCTACAGGCAATATTTCTCCAAACGAAGTCGCAACTATAGCTAAACGAGTTTCTGTTTTATTGACTGAAAGTGGTATCGCAAACCCAAATGCAGAAATTGATGCAAAAAGTGTTCAATCTTATTATGAAATCTTTACTCAAATTGCAGAAGAAATTAAAAGCAAAAAAAGTAGGTCTGCTATTGCTGCCGCTGCAATGAATACTTTTGATGGTATTTCTTCAGCATTACTAGGTTACTGGACAAGTATTAGAGATTTTTCGCTACTTGGACGTCAAATGTATGAAAAACATCTCGCTTTTAATGATGCAGAGGTTGATCCTAACTCTCGTGGAATAGCGTGGCATCACTACTGGCTTGATTATATGCTATCAAATTTATACACAGGACTCACAATGCCAGAGCGATATGGAGCTTTAGCTCAATTAAAAGCTCACGGCATTCCCGCAGCAACTGACCAAGCAGAGCAAGTAGGTTTTTATGGGGTTCAGGGCGCAGTAGATGCTATGGCTTCAAAAGCGCAGGGGGACGCAATGAAAAACCCTTATCTTCCACTAACACAAAAACTCTTTGAACCTCAAAGAACAGAAAGAAGACAAACCTTTCTAGAAGTTTGCATTCATGTTGTGAAAGCTCTTGCAAACCCAGATTACGACAGTCTTGGAGAAAACCAAGTGCGATCAATTAATACTGCTTTGACAGGATTTCAAACAAGATTAATTGTGGGAGCCATTCCTAGAATGATTGGCTTAACTTTAGGTGCAATTGCTCTTACTCAGCCACAGGGCGTAAACCCTCTTGATACAGGCTTATTGTCTGCTGCCTTTTTTATTTTAGAACCTATCGTTAAAGCCGTTATTTTACAGACTTATGTAAACGTCACAAAAATTTCAATGAACTTTGGGCCATTTTTTATGGGTTCAAATGCGCCTATGTTTTTCCCTGGATACGTGCTCCCTTGGGCGAGTACCTATTGGGCGCAACGTGTAGGTCAAGGTGTTGTAAATGCAAATCGAAGCACAATTGAACGTGCTGATTTTATGCTCGCAACAGGTATTGATAACTCCGAACTTGTTGAAATGCGTACCACAGGTATTGAGCTCACTTTAAAATTATTTGAACAATCAAAAATCCCTCTTCCTCTTCTTTTAGATGGAGTCAAACCTACTGATTATTCAATCGAACAAGCTCAAGAGCTTTTAAATTTAAGTCTTTCAAATGCAAGTAAACTTCCCCCAACAAAAGAAAGCTTTGGGATGGTTGCATTTTTAAATTCATACGGAACAGCCGCTTCTACTCTTTTGTACACTGTTTTAACTTTGGCTGTTTACTCGAAATCTGTAACGATTACAGATGCGACCACTTGGTTGCTTGGTGCAACTGCTTCTTTGGCAGTTACTCATGCTGGACTAAAGGTAATGCCAAAAATAACCCGACCATTGCTTCGCAAAGCTGGCCAGCTAGCAAAAAAATGTAAAGAACTCTTAACTTCTCAAACAGAGTAGAACCATTTCTAAAACACCTTTTTATCAAGTTAACTAATTGTTATTATTTGATTTATTTTTTTTATCTTGCATCATCAAATACTTGCGCAATTAGTCAATACCTGTTAACAATAGTATGACTATATACGTCAAATGTTGTGTGGAGGCCATAAATTGTTCATTTGTATTTCTATAATTAATACTAACTTCCTCGTTGTGAGATGAATCAAAATTATGATGCGTACTGCTTTTAAAAAAACAATTTTCTTAATCATTTTGCTCATTCAACTAGTGGATAGCTCTTTTGTTTTAGCAAAAAAAGAAGAACATGGATCAGGACAACGTGCTTTATTAAAAAGCAAAAAAGTTACTCCATCGCAACAAGCCTTAGCAGAGGAAAAGGCAGCCTCCTTAATTGCGTTAAAAGATGAATGTAAAGCAGTTCTCACACCTTCAGGGACAAATGCTCCATTAGAGGAGCTTGTTTCTTCAACTCAAAACAACACCCCAAATGATGAGTTAGAAATTCAAGAAAGACTTGCAACGATTATTGCAAACAGGACTCAAACAATTGATGGTGTTATTTCTCTTGTACCAACTACAAACCCCAGTGAAGATCCTGTTAAGCTCACAAGAGCATTAAACCAATTATTTTTTCCACAAATTGCTGCTCCGTCAGTTTCTGTGCTCGTTTTAAGACTTTCTCAAATTCGAGACGCATGGATTAAGGCTGCAATTTCAGCTGAAGAAACTCTTCAAAAAAAGATCGATGGACTTAATCTTAAAAGCAGAGAAGGCATGGATCCGGTTACTAAGCTTTTTGATTATTCTAGGCTTGTAAGGCAACTCCAAGAATCCAACCTCACTATCCCTATTGTAGAGGGAACCACTGCTGATGATCCTAATCACTACCTTGCTCAACCTAATTCTGTACAATATCTGATGACGGAACACACTGTTCCGAGCGTTTCTGGAGACAATCAGATTCCTCTCAATCTTCCTGTAAGACCTGTATTGACTCGATTTCAAGATTTAGGACTTCAAATCCGAGCTCAAATTGTATTTGAAAGTCTGTCTCTGGACGCTTCATTTACAAGACAAGCTATTTTTCATTTATTAGCCGCAAAACCAAACGGAAAACTTGAAACAGTATTAATGAAGTTACTCACTGCTAATAAAGCGTATTTTACTGGTCTTGGGGTAAAAATATTTGAATCCTTAGAATCAAAAGATCTTGAAGTTCTTGTTTCAAATTTTTTACGATCCGCACTTCCAAAAGGAAAAGAATTTGAAACTCCTTCTCAATTTTACTTTAAATTAAAAGATTCTACAGCGGCTGCTGAATTTCTTTACTTAGAATCTAAAACGCGAGCAAATGACTCTTCTCAACTCGAGCTTGCAGCAGCGACTCAGATTAAAAGCGGAGAAATCTCTCCTTCCTTGAAATCAAACTTAATTAAAATGCTTCATCAAAATGAAGATGTCTCTAAATTGGACACTGCCTCACGAAGCTTACTAACAGAATGTTTTGTGGAGTTTGTTGAATTAACCGCCAGACAAGTGACAAAACTTTACTCGACAGATGTCTTTCAAAACTGGGTAATAGCTTTTAGAAAAAATCACACAGCGCCACCACCTCTTGTGAATGGTAAAAGTTTATCGCGTAATGCAGAACACAGAGAGTTAACAGATGTAGAAAGCCTTATTCTCCCATTCACAAGAAGTGTGACTCCTTCTAATTTAGATTCTTCTGTTTTTGCGGGATTTGGATCTCCTGAAAAAATGTTAGCAATGCAACTCATGGATCCAGTGTTTTCGCCTCCTACTGGAAAAAGAGGCGCCGTTGACGATAAGGGCGATCAAAAATTTTTTAGCTCTATTGGAGACTCTATTTTTAGAGCAGCTGAATCTAGAAGTAATGACCTCGTGCATATCCCTGCTTCAACTCAAGAAGCTACCTCTCTTCTTCAAGAAGAAATTCACGATTTACTTATTTCTCGAATGAATGCCACAAGTAGAATAGCTTCATTATTTGAATTTTTAAAAAGAGTGATTACTAATGCGGCTGAGCAAATTCATCGTGCAGCTACAAGTCAACACTCCCTTAAAGAAGCTGAAATTATGTCTGTTAGAGACTCTCTAACTCAAATTGTCGCCGAGCAAGAATTAAAACGCATCGGTGGGGAAGCTGATTTTAATAAACTAATAGACGGCTTAGTCACTTTTGCTCGAGTAAATTACATTAGCCTTTTACAAAAAGAAATTCCGCTTCCTGATGGTAACCACTTTTTTTCTAATGGAAGATTTAATCTTCAAGCTTCTGTGTACACAGCCCTTGCCGAACCTTTTAGTCAAGCTGAGTTACGTAAAATTCCCAATTTTAACCTACAGCAAGATGGCACTATTGCTGCTTACTTTGTAGAATACCGAGCATCGGTCATTTACGACCCAAAGACTGCAAGCTTTTCTGTAAAACCAGACTCTTCGTCAATGCCTGCAGTAGGCCCAGTTGTTGCCTTAATGCCTGGACAAGGTTCTGCATTTAGATCACATGCAGGTAGTTTTTTAACTCTTGGATTATTGCTTTCAAAATATGGTTTGCAATGGACCGCGATTAATACTGCCAACCGCTCACCTGTTGGACTTCCTTTGAAGTCATTAACTGAAATTATCGCTCATCATAAACTCTTACTTGAAAAAGTAAAATCCGAGCATGACCCTAAACTTCCTTTTAGGTGCTTGGGACGAAGCATGGGTGCAGCAGAAGCTTTTACAATCGCACTTCTCTACCCTGGACTTTGTGATGCTTTAGAGCTTCATAGTTTTTCACTACCAGTAGGACTTGTGAGTCAACATTTAGCCATTGAAAAACAGCTTCCAGAGCGACCTGATATGGACTCGAAATCACTTAAACAGGCCGAAGACTATAGCTGGGAATTGAATCTTTTAATTAGAGAGCTTTCAAAGCAAGATCCAGAGTATTTTAAACATGTGGGTCTTACAATGTTAGTCTTTCAAGGCATCAATGATGAAGACGGAATCGTTGCGCTCGGAGCAGACGGAAAACCAGTTCGACTTGTGCAAAGACATGTAGAGCGATTTTTAAACAAATTTGCTCCACTTGCTCATCTTGTTAAAATCGGGTCTTCAAGTGATCCTGTTCCTACTAAAGAAGAGCGCACCGCAAGAACCGCTCCAGGAACTCACCATTTGATTTCAAATGCACCAGAACTAGCGTCACAAACATTTATCATTATGGCGCACCAACAAGCTCAACAAGACTTTCTACTAAACTCTCCGCATACCCCTGCCCCGATAAGAGAGCGTTTACAGTATTTGTTTGATAAACTTGGGCTTCAAAAAGGGGATACATTTTTAGACCGCTTTGCAAATGAGCATAACCTACTTGCAGGTCGCCCAAACACTATCAACACACTTTTACTTGAGGAAACCTCAAGAGAAGCTCAAAACACTCCAAGGTCTGAATGGACAAAAGACCAACTTTCAGCCGAGCAAACTTTACTTTCTAAAAAAGGATTAGAAGAAGTACGAAGAGCATGGAAAGCGCATAACGAAAAAATAAATAACACATTAGGAAACGAGAAATGACCCTATTTAGTTACAAGAAAATATTTATTCTTCTGTCACTTTTAGTTTTTAATCTTCATTCTTTTGCAGATAACTCTCCTACTCAACAATTCACTTCCTTTATTAATGCTAACATAGACGCTCCTGTGCTTTCTGAGTTAGAACAAAAAAACTCTCAAAAATATTCTTATGTTTTTATAGCAGGCTTTTTAAATGAAGGATTACTATCCTACTTCAAAGACAATATCGATGTTTTAGAAGAAATGGGAATTTCTAAATCAGACATTCATGTCATTAGACCTTCTTCTAGTCAGTCCATAGAAGAAAACATCCCTTATTTTAAAAAGAAACTTGAAGAAGTTTTATCCCAATCTAAAAAACCTCTCATCTTATTTGCTCACAGTAAAGGCGGAGCTGAAGCTCTTGCTCTTGCACTTCGAGAACAAGATTTCACTCTCAAAAACATTGAAAAAATGTTTTTAATACAAGCTGCAATTGGAGGCAGCGCTGTGGCTGATTTTATCCATCATGAAGGCCACAAAATCGATAATAAGCTTCCCCTAAAAGATCGCATTTTTTTTAATACAAGCGCGATCACTGGACAACTTCTCGATCCAATCATCAACAAAGGAATGGGCAGCCTTACTCACAAAAAAGCATCGGCATTATGGAAAAAACTCCAATCAGAAAACCCACCACTTCCTAAGGCAATAAGTGACAAGATTTTTTATATTAACTCAAAACAAGATGTTTCAAAAATGGCTGAAGCCGTGGACTGCACTGGCGCATATATTCAAACCTATTATAGCGACAATGATGGTCTAGTTGAAGTTAAGGATCAGTATTTAAAAGGAGTTGGAACACGATTAACAGTCATCGATGCAGATCATGCTGATTTGATGACCCCATTTCCAATTAGTAATGATCCAAAAAAAATACGCATCTCTTTGATGTATAGCTTGATTCAGTTTTTAGCGTTGCCTTAGTAATTTTAGATTTTCTTTATAAACCAATCTCTTTGAAACCGGACCTGCGGTCCATAGACTCCACCTGGAGCTCGCTTTCCACACGCTATACCCATAACAATAACAGCATCTTTGGGTAGGTTTAAAAGTTTCTTAATTCGTACACTATCAAAGCCTTCCATTGGACAAGTGTCATATCCCAATGCACGCATAGAAAGCATTAGGTTTTCGCACGCAAGAGCAGCGCTTTTTACAGCCCAAATTTGTAACTGTGATTCTGATACAGGCTCGCGAGGGATTGGTTTTTTAATACCAATTGTATCTAAAAGAATTTTTTTAAAAAGTCCCAATAGATTAAAAAAACCTACAGTGTAAGCAAATGGAACGAGCTTTGTGTAGTACTCATATACTGCTTTTGGAGGATTAGGATTTTGTTCATTAAATCTTTTAATCATTTCTGCAGAATTTTTTTTCCATGTCTTAGTTCTTGCTATTGAAACTATAATCTCAGCAGCAGTCGTTGCAGCAGGCTGACTCAGAAATGCTTCGTTTAGTTTTTTTCTTTTTACTGAATCTTTAATCCAGTAAAACTCCCATGCCTGAAGATTGGACGAATTGGGCGCGAGCAATGCTAAATCTAAACACTGGTCCATGACCTGATCTGGAATAGGCTCGTTTGTAAATTGCCTAACGCTTCTTCTCGTTTCAATTACTTTTATAAATTCGTTTTGATCGATTGAAGGAAGCGAAACTGCCTTTGATTGAGAGGGTTTTTCAAAAATATCATTTAAGCTAGAAGTCATTTGAATTAATCTTTCTTTAAATTTTCAAAATGCGTCACTGTACTCTATGTAATTGGATTAAGAACTAATACTTATTACCTGAAATTACAAAAGAATAACGCATGTCGCATTAATATGATTCCTTAGAGATGCTTATATTTTTTTGCTATGCATTGTTTCTCAAAAACACAAGAAGAAATAAGCCATTAAGTTTATAACTATCTGTATTTATTTTATTTTAAATCGCATTCCGTTTCCTTTAATTCAGAGCAGTATATTTATAATGACAAACCTGATCATGAAAATTGCGTTCTCCCCCCCTTTTTGCTATTAACTCACTGCAGTCAAACGATCAGGGGCTCAACACTTACAAAAAGGGGATTATTTTAATGAAAAAACAATTGCATCTATTATCAATGGCAGTCTTGCTTGTTTCATCAAGCGTTGCACACGCTGGCGTACTTGCATGCGCGCAATTTATAGTCGGAGGCGGATCTGCATCTTATCAAGGTCGAGTAGAAGCTGCTAAAGCTTGCTCTACTTTGGAAGTTGACGTCAACTGCGCAAAAGCAATCATTCCAAATGCAAACACTGAAACTCAACGCATGAGTGCGATTGCTCAATGCCAAAACAAAATCAACACAAGCCTAGGACAAACAAGAGTTGCAACTCAACAAGATTCAAGCTGCGTTGCTGCTGTTTTGCCTAATATGGCTTATGAAAACTATGACGTGCGTGAGAAAGCTTACGCAGCATGTGAATCAGTCACATACTCTTTAGGCGGAGTTGCACTTGTAAAAAGCACAGTCGACGCAAATTGCGTGAACTGGATTGCACCTAGCAACTCATTTACTGCTATCGCAAGAATCGAAGCTGCTTCATTTTGCAGAAATTTATCTTTAAAATAAGTTATAAAAAAAATAACTCACACAGAACAAGCGAAACGCCATTTTAGTACACACTAACTAAAGTGGCGTTTTGTTTTTTGGTGCCCAGGACTGGACTCGAACCAGCATGCCTCGCGGCGCCACCCCCTCAAGATGGTGCGTCTACCAATTTCGCCACCTGGGCTTAGAATCATAAAAACTTATAATGAGGGTGGTCTACCCATTTAATATCGACTTAGTATTCAAACCGCAAGCCGAAAAAAAAGGCATTTTGAGAAAGACTTAAAGCAGAATCTCCACCCTTTAGGATCTTCATTTCGGCTACCAAATAACTTCTAAGCACACGATACTCTGAATAAAAAGCAGCCGCACCAGAGCGATCTATAAAATTTAAGAGCAACGCTCCTCCGAGCGAAACGGTATGCAGTAAAAACTGCGTAGGAACTCCACTTTGATAACTAATGACCTGAGCTGCGTACCCAATACTTGGAACAAAAGGCTGCTCAACCCAATACTTCAATTGATATCTAAGTGAGGCTCCTAAGCCTAAAATCCGCGTAGGATTACTACGGGTACTTTCAGGTTTTACGGGAAAATAACTGAGCACTGGACCTACTCCTAAGACTCCTTGATGTTTTTTTTGCAAATAAACAAATTGAAACTCACCTGCTACATTAATACTTTTACCTGGAGAACTTAGAGAAAATGGCGTGTAACTCGAATTAAACTCTAATCCAAAAGTTGATGGAAGTTGATGAAAAAGCGGTACTCTAGGATCATAATTTAATTCTTCTGCTTGATGGTATTGATCACGAGACATGACGTTTGACGTTTGTTCTGAGTATGCGTCTAAACTCTCTCCTTGATCGACGGGGTTCGAAAAGTACTGAGTTTCTTCTTGATTGGGATCTTCCAAAAACATCGAAGATTCGTCTTCTATTGCGAAACTAGGTATAGAATAAAAAAGCAACAATACAAGCGGTAAAATTTTTCTCATGCTTTTAATTTTAATTGGAATGAGCCTTACTCGCAATTAAATACACAACAGTTATTAATTTGACGCTTTCTCCTAATTAAAGTGATTCAATTCTTCTAAATACTGCTTTGCTAGTTCGACAGAGCGAAACAATTGTAAAGATTGTTGAAAGACATTTGATTCATTCAATCTATCTCTATACTTATCGCTCGCCTGATCTTCTCTGAATGAAGGAAGTACTCCTAAATTGGGTATTAGCTTAACTCTAGAATCTTCCTTATCAAATTTTACACTTCCTGACTTAAAGGATTCATAGTTAAAAGTATACGTAGTAATTTTAAATTTTTTTATCTCTAGCGCCAAATATTTACTTAGGCGTTTATTAAATACAGCTAAGTCTCTTGTGAGCTTCTCCATCTCAACGTCAAGTCGCTTTTTTTCTGCTACACTTGTCGGTTCTTTACTTAAATTTAAGTCGCGCAGTTTTAATAGAGCTCCATTGATTTTTTTGATCTCATTTTCAAAAAAAGCTTGTTGATTATTTTCCACAGCGTTCGTTTTAAGTTTATTTAAAATCTGAGGAGTAATAAATTTTTCACGAATTTTGAAATAGATTTTTGAAATTTGCTCTGGCTTGAGAGCATTAGGTAATCCTGTTTCTCCTTTTTCTATCCCATCATCAAATGCTGGCCAAATAATATCAGGAATAACTCCTTCATTTTGTGTTGTTTGACCAGTGATTCTAAAATATTTCTGAATCGTTACCTTAAGGATTCCAACTAAATCAGTAGGCAGTAACCTCGGAATCTCATAAAAGCTAGACGTAAAATCTTTAACTCCATACAATGATTGAACAGAAGCTTTTCCAAATGTTTTACTTTCTCCAATAATTAATGCTCGAGAGTAAACTTGCATGGCAGCTGCAAAAATCTCAGATGCAGATGCACTTTTTTTATTTATTACTACCACTAACGGTCCTAAGTACTGTTGACTTTGTATGATATCCGTCCGTAATACTTGAATCCTACCTCTCCCATCTTTTACTTGCGTAACAGGCATAAAACTATCGCCCAAAAATAGCGCTACTAACTTAATTACTTCACCAAGATATCCCCCAGGGTTGTCTCTTAAGTCTAACAGAATAATATCAGTACCTTCTTGCTTGAACTCTTCTACAAGCGAAGAGACATGAACACTGACATAGGATAACATCTCTTGATCAGTGGGATGTGACGTAAATTTTCCATAAAAAGAGGGGATATTTACGATTCCAATTTTAACGAAGCTTCCATCTTCTGTTGTTGTCTGTACGATTTGCCCACTCACAAAGTGTTGAGGGTTATAAATTTCTTCATTTTGTATTTCGACTTCGGTCAATAAATACCTAAAACTCAAAAAAGAACGGCGAGTGAGTTTATTAATAAAACGTTTTTCATTTTTTTTAATTTGAGAAAATAATTTACTTACCTCATCAATACTCAATCCGGCGAGCTCTGTTTTCTCAGAATCAGGCTCTGAGCTATTGGATAAAGTTACAATAATATCCCCAACATTCAATTTCTTATTTTTTTCTAAATAACTGCCTTCAATAATTTTAGTGACCCTTATTCCTGTCGGAACAGTTTTATATAAAAACCCTAAAGTAAGGTAGTTGCCAAACTCAGAACTGGACATGAACTGATTGTAAAATTTTGGTCCCATATAGACTGTGTGGGGATCATATATTTTTGAAAAAGAATTTAATATATACTCAAGCTGCATTTCAGAATCTGCATGTAGTTTTTTTTCGTAATAAGCATTTAGTGCTTTAATTGATTCTGAAAAATTATTTTTAACTTTTCTTAAATCTGAGCCATCTTTTCTTAATAAATAAGACTTCATCCAAGCAATCCGACGCAATTGAAGCTCTTCAGGGTTTTTAGCCCAAGCGTCTCGATTGTTTCGTTAAAAAGGGTCGCTAACATTAAAATCTAATGATTCAAATTGAATGCCGTTAATCCATTTTAGCATTTCTAAGATTTTTACTTCATACATCTTTCGAAATTGCTCAATCGTTTTTTCTGTGTCTGCCTGAAAAGCTATAAAGTCCTTAAATACTTGTTGATCATCCTTTATAAGCGGCAAAATGTCTGACTCCAAAAACAAAACCCGCTTTTCGTCGATGCATTCATAATAAGTTTGTACAAATTTTTTAAAATTAGAAATGAGCTGTTCTTTAGTTTTGTTGAATGAGCCCTGATTTCTAAACATGGGCAAATAATGGTTTGCAAAAACGACATTTACAAAACTCTTCAAAACGGATTTTTTTTCAGCACTAGTGTACTCTCTGCTTTGCGCTGATAAGCTAAGAAACACAACCGTCAACACGACACTTAAACAGGTATTTTTAAATTTCACACCACGATCCTCAATCTTAGATTTTGGAGACTGTATGCGTCGTATCACTTTAGACTTAACGCGTCAAGTGAGCGTTATTACTGTTTTTTTTAAAATAAAGCACTCCATAAAAATTAATGATATGCAACTTAGATTAATCATTACAGGCTCATACAAGCCTTTTAGGGGGACTTTTTAGATGAATTACAAACTTCTCATTACACTTACACTTGTGGCGTCCGTTTCCGTGCAGGCCGAACAAGTTTTAAAAAACAACTCTCGTTTTCTAAAATACGAAGAAAGCTTATTTCCACAAAATCTTAAGCTTAGATCGCTACCCAAATATCTAA
>Ga0066639_10001845_pt1 | contig 18649 bp, 18 predicted proteins | sample CryGeyCG2114_010_2_FD_59504 | JGI IMG/M metagenome (GOLD analysis project Ga0066639, IMG submission 59504) | Groundwater microbial communities from aquifer - Crystal Geyser CG10_big_fil_rev_8/21/14_0.10 | ecosystem: Environmental > Aquatic > Deep subsurface > Groundwater | place: USA: Utah...
AAAAAGGCAAGGAAAAAGGTTTGAAGTCCATAACACTGAAACCAGACCGATGTTTCAGGGAAGGCAGACTTCAAAAGATTTAATCCACGCCGGAATAAGATCTACTCTTTATATTGATTCTGCTATGGATGTGGCCATGCATAATGTTGATTTAGTATTGATAGGCGCAGACGCAATAACCTCAGAGGGCATTGTAATAAATAAGATCGGTTCTGGACTTATGGTAAAAGAAGCAGCAGAACATGATGTTCCTGCCTATATCTGTGCTGACTCATGGAAATTTGACCCCGCAACTATCTTAGGCAATGAAGAGCCTATTGAGCAAAGGCCTGCAAAAGAAATATGGGCACATCCTCCAAAAAGATTAAAAATAGAAAATCCTGCATTTGAAAGGATTAATCCAGAATTCATAACTGGTGTAATTTCTGAAATTGGAGTTTTCAAACCAGAAATATTCATAGAAGAAGTGAGGAGAAAATCTCCTTGGATGTTTTCTAATCTTTCATGATACTTATCTCACGTTTTAAACATTCTATTTTGTTTTCATTTTCAGTATAATCCAAAAATTCATTACATTCAGGGCACCTGAACCCGTACTCAGAAGCTTTTACAAAATCAAGTCTTGCGCACCCAGTTTTGCATATATAAAATATTTTTCCTTCCTCTTTTTTAAGTTGTTTTTTTAAATTCTTCAATGCATTCTTTTTTTTCTGTACAGCAAAATCCTTGATACGGCCAAGGTCTATATTCCAGTGATAGGTATACCACCCATCTTTATCCTTCTTTTTATTAAAAAACGCAATATTAAAGTTGTGGAGCTGATAAAGCTGGCTCCTTATCTCATTCATCTCCTTTTTAAACTTCTCTGCAAGAGTTATCTCAGAAACATTCGTCTTGTTTTTAAGGGAATCAATCAGAAGAATAGCTTGTTCACCAAATTCCTCTTTTATTACATTCATAATTTCTCTTTCTGTTATGTCCATTTTAGAAATAATACTTAATATTAAGTTGGGTATTTAAATATCTTTCGCAATTAGCTCTTCAAAAGACCTGCCTATTATAGGTGCCTTTTTATCTGAGATGCAATAGTTTTTTCCACTATCATTAAGCTCTTCTATCTTCAAAAAAGACCACTCCTTTCTATCGAACTTAACAGCGATCCAGGGTTCTCCCCCAAATATGGTTGCAAATTGTTTGAACAGTTCAATTTGAGTTTTATCAAAATACTGCTTGTCTTTTTTAGTTGCTTTACATTCAACAACCATCTTTCTGCTGCCTTTCCCAACAACCAAATCTGCAGAAGGGTACCTTGAAGAACCAGAACCAGCAATCCTCACACAAGCATAGCCTTTGCCCCAAAAAGCATGAACTAAGTCTCTTTCTGCATTGATCCCCTTCGACTTTCTTGACATAATTCAAACCTTAATTTTCATAAAATCTCTTGCGCAAACAACATCTTTGAAATAATCGTTTGCTTCTTCTTCAATTTCATGAGTATCTTTGTATCTCGCGCTAAAATGGGTTAAAACTAGCTTTTTTACATTTGCTTTGCTTGCTATCAAAGCAGCCTGTTTTGCAGTCAAATGCTTGTATTGTTCAGCCTTTTCCTCCAAATTAGATGCATATGCAGACTCACAAATCAATAAATCAGCATCTTTTGCAAGTTCATAACAATTTTTACATAACACTGTATCTGAAACAAAACTAATCTTTTTTCCTTTGACAATATAGCTTAATTCATCCGCCTTGTGCCTTTTCCCTTTAAACTCGATCATTGCCCCTTCCTGGACCTTGCCAAGTAAAGGTCCTTGAGGGATTCCTATTTTCTTGACTTTTCCCATATCAATCTTTCGTTTATCCTTCTCGATAAAATTAAAACCAAAACATTTAATCCTATGATCAAGTTCTAAAGCCTCTAAATAATAATCTTTTGAATCAAAAAACTTAGTTTTTGTGATCTCATGTATATTTATTTCAACCTTATTATCAAAAACAAATGCCTCAAACATCTTTTTAATCCTTTCTTTTGTCCCTTTTGGCCCGAATATTTCCAGTATGCCTTTATAATCAGAAGCGCCCATGCTCTGTATCACTCCCGGAATCCCCAAAACATGGTCTCCATGCCAGTGGCTTATCAATATCTTTGTTATTTTTGATAATGGAATGCCTGCTATCTTCATCTGCCTTTGGGTTCCCTCCCCGCAATCAATCAAAATCCCTTCAGAGCCATAGCTAAGAAAAGTTCCGATATGGTTTCTCTCCTTTGTCGGAACCATGCAGGTTGTACCTAAGAATACTATTTCCATAATACTTAAGAAACAACAAGTGTATATAAGATTTACTACTCTATTCTTAAAAAACAATACATTTTTAAATCAAAACCCTCTCTTCTATATGCATGTCAAAGAAACAGAAAGAAAAAAAGATAGAAAGCAAAGAAGCAAGAACAGAAGTAACTGAAGAATCTGAAAATAAGAAGAAAGTGATAGTTAGTACTATCTTGCAAGAAGAAGCAGCTATAACTGAAAACTCAAATGAAGCTAGAGAATTATATAATCAAAGCCGTTTTGGAGACTTAAAAGAAGATGGAAAAGTTCATCTTTCCTTAATTGAAGCATTCTACTTGCTTGAAAAAGGAAGAATCAAGATTTTAGATGGAAAAAACAAAGAGATTCCATCCTCAGTATTCTTAAAAAAAGCAAAGAAAATAAATCCAGGATTTATTGTAAAATATGCTGTTTTCAAAGACATGAGGAACAGAGGGTATATTGTTAAAACTGCCTTGAAGTTTGGAGCAGATTTCAGAGTGTATGACAGAGGGGTAAAACCTGGAGAAGACCATGCAAAATGGGTTTTGTTTGCTGTTCATGAAAGCTCTTACTTAACCTGGCACGAGTTCTCTGCAAAAAATAGGGTTGCCCACTCAACAAGAAAAAAACTGTTGATTGGATGTGTTGATGAAGAAGGTGATGTGACTTATTGGGAGATAGGTTGGAGACGACCTTAAGTTCGCTAGACTGAGTGAAGCGAATGTCTAGCTTGGCTAAGGTGCCAACGGACTTCGCCGTTGTGGGAGATAGGTTGGAGGAGACCTTGATCATAGAAAGATTTAAATAAACTTTTTCTTATTTACTGAATAAGAGGTGATTTTATGGCAGAAAAAAACGTCATAGATTGGATTGCGTTAGTTCTGGTAATAGTAGGAGGAGTAAATTGGGGATTAGTTGGAGCTTTGAACCTAGACTTAGTACAACTTATCCTGGGAGGAATACCGATCTTAGCAAAAATAGTGTACATTTTAGTAGGAATTGCTGCGCTATACACAATCTATTTTGCATATCAAAAATAATTATTTTTTTATTTTAATTTTTTAATACAACAATCTTTTTAAACCTGACTATCTTCTATTTTGTTATGGACAAGCAGGAGCAATTAAAACAATTGATAAACTTAAAAGGGCCAGTTGTACCCTCAGATGTTTACAGTTCGCTTGGGCTGAATATGCTCATAACCTCTGCGATTCTTTCAGAAATGGTTTCTAATAAAATCTTAAAAATATCCTCCCTTAAATTTGGAAGCTCCCCCTTATATTATCTCCCTGGTCAGGAATCTAAGCTCGAAGCATTTTCAAAACACCTTCCAGGCCCTGAAAGGGAAGCTTGCAGTTTTTTAAAAGAAAAAAGTATCCTGCGGGAATCAGAACTAAAACCAGTTACAAGAGCTGCGCTAAAACAAATAAAAGATTTTGCTGTCCCTCTTAAAGTGACTCACAATTCTCAATCAGAGATATTCTGGAAATGGCATTTATTATCTAATGAAAAGGCTTCTGAAGCAATAAAAACCTTTTTGGGGACAGATAAACCTAAAAAGATTGAAGACCCCAAAGAAGTAGATATCATGGGCAAGAACCCCCCAGAACCAATAAAAGAAAAGCCTGCGCAGGAAAAAGAACAACAACTACAAACAATACCCTCCTCAACAATCAACAAAAAAGAAACAAAACAACAAGAAACATCCCCCTCCCATTCAACCAAAAAAACACAAGAATCAACTCAAAAACCATTAATTAAAAAAGAAGAAACAAAACCTATCTCTGAAGAGAAATCAACTCCTTTCCTGGATCAAATTCACACCTACTTCAATCAAAACAAAATAATCATCCACTCAAAAGAGATAAACAAAAGAAAAACAGAAGGGGATTTAATGATAACTTTGCCAAGTGCAGTTGGAGACCTAAAATATTTTTGTAGAATAAAAAATAAAAAGAAGATAAATGATGCAGATTTAGCATCTGCTTATGTCCAGGGACAGCAAAGCAAACTGCCTACATTATTCATAACAACAGGTCAGCTTACAAAAAAAGCAAAAGAGATGTTGAACATGCAGTTTAGCGGGATGACAGTAAAGGAGTTATGATGGGAGTAAACTTAATAGAATTATTACAAAGAAAAGAAATAACTTTTGATGAATTAAAGAATAAAGTCATTGCAGTAGACGCCTCTTTATTTCTTTACCAGTTTATAACCACAATACGCGGGAGAGACGGCTCACTTTTTACAGACTCAAAAGGCCGCGTTACATCCCATCTGATCGGATTGTTTTCAAGAACAACAAACCTGATGACAAAAGGCCTAAAGCTCGTCTATGTGTTTGATGGAAAACCTCCTGAACTAAAGAACAAAGAAAAAGAAAAAAGAACAAAGCTAAAACAAGAAGCAGAACTAAAACATAAGGAAGCAGAAGAAAAAGAGGATATAGATGAAATGCGAAAATATGCCTCAAGAACATCTCGCTTAACAAAAGAGATGGTTGAAGAAGCAAAATCGCTTTTAGCAGCATTAGGTATCCCAATTGTCCATGCGCCTTCAGAAGGAGAAGCCCAGGCAGCATTTCTTGTAAAAAATGGAGATGCCTTTGCAGTTGCCTCCCAGGATGCAGATTCTTTATTGTTCGGAACACCAAGATTAATCAGAAACCTGTCAATAGCAGGCAAGAGAAAAAAAACAAGCAAACTAGCGTATGAAACAATCAAACCTGAGATAATTGATTTAGCTGAAAACCTGAATAATCTCGGTTTAGATCAAGATAATCTGATCGCATTATCCATGTTGGTTGGAACTGATTATAACAATGGGGGTATCAAAGGAATCGGCCCAAAAAATGCATTAAAATTTGTAAAAAACTACACAAAAGACATGGACGCATTATTTGAAGAAGTAAAATGGAATGAATATTTTGATTATCCTTGGACAGATGTGTTTTACACATTCAAAAATATGCCTGTAACAAAAGACTACAACTTAGAATGGAAGCCCGTTGATGAAGAAAAAGTAAAGCATCTTCTCATAGATGAGCATGAATTCTCAGAAGAGCGCGTTGATTCAGCTCTGAAAAAACTAGTTAAAGATAAAGAATCTAAAAAACAGACTGGTTTGGGGGATTTTGTTTAGGTTTTGAAAACCTTTAAATAACAGCCACTCTTTTATATGTTTATGATTAACCCTCGCTTAAAAGATATCCTTTCAGAAAAACTAACTAAAAAGCAGTTAGGATTAGTTCCATCTTCATACGACCAAGTCGGCTCAATCTTAATCTTCGCAGACTTCCCTAAAGAGCTAGCAAAAAAAGAAAAGTTCATAGGGGGATCTTTCCTCAAGCTGCATCCTAACCTAAAGACAATCGCAAAGAAAACAAAAAAATATTCAGGAAAATACAGGACACCTAAACTAAAAATCTTAGCAGGAAAAAGAACAAAAGAAACAGTGTATAAAGAGAACAACATTCAACTAAAACTAAATGTAGAAAAAGTATATTTCTCACCAAGATTGTCAAACGAGCGTTTGAGAATAACTAAATTAGTAAATCCAAATGAGGATATCCTGGTCATGTTCTCAGGTTGTGGTGTTTATCCTGTTGTTATCTCAAAAAACACAATGGCAAGATCAATAACTGGCATTGAAATAAACCCAATTGCCCACAAATATGCAGAAGAAAACATAAAACTAAACAAAAGAACCAACATAACTCTTTACAAAGGCGACGTAAAGAAAATAACCCCTAAACTAAAACAAAAATTTGACAGAATCCTAATGCCTCTGCCAAAAGGAGCAGAATCCTTCCTTCCAGAAGCTTTATCATTATCAAAAAAAGGCACAATAATCCATTTCTATGATTTCCTGCACGAAGATGAGTTTGAAAAAGCAAAAGAAAAAATAGAAAATGCATGCAAAAAGAAAAAGCTTAAATATAAACTGCTTGATTTAGTTAAATGCGGCCATTTCTCGCCAAGAGTTTACCGCATATGCATCGACATAAAAATAGCATAAATTTATAATACAAGAGGTGTTAATAAGACTGCGCGCAATGAGTTTGTGAACACCCACTGATCCGAAAGGAGATGATTAACGGAAGTAACTGATGAGCGCGCATCTTTAATTAAAATGACTGATCCACGAATAAAAAAACTGGCTGAAATATTAGTGAACTATTCTGTTAAGATTAAGAAAGGAGATACTGTAAGGATAGGCTCTGATTCAGAAGCAAAACCCTTAATTCTTGAGATATACAAACTAGTTATCCAAAAAGGAGCATTTCCAATATTAAATATTGGGTTAGAAGGCACTCCTTATATTTACTACAAATACGCTTCTGAAGAACAGCTTAAGAGATTTCCAAAACTCGCATTACACGAGGTAAAAAACAGCGACGCATTCATCTCAATAGGCGCAGAATACAATACAAAAGAACTAACAACCGTTAATCCTAAAAAGATTTCTATAAGGAGAAAAATAACTTATCCAATATCTAAAGTTGTTTTAGCAAAAGATAATTGGGTTGGGTGTGAGTTCCCTACAAATGCTCTTGCCCAGGATGCAGAAATGTCTTTGCAGGAATTTGAAGATTTCATGTACAATTCAACAAACATTGATTGGAACAAGATGAGCAAAAAACAGGACAAATTAAAAAAGATTCTGGATAAAGGCAAAACAGTTCGCATTGTTGCAAAAGATACAGATTTAACATTCAGCATCAAAGGCCGCAAGGGAATAAAATGTGACGGCCACCGCAACATGCCAGATGGCGAGGTATTTATCGCTCCTGTTGAAACAACAGTTGAAGGTCATATCAAATATACTTATCCTGCAATCTATGGGGGCAGGGAGGTTGACGGAATTTATCTTGAGTTCAAAAAAGGGGCAGTGGTCAAGGCAACAGCAGAAAAAGGAGAATCTTTTCTGAAAGCAATGATCAACACAGATAAAGGAAGTAAATATCTCGGGGAGTTTGGGATTGGTTTAAATCCAGGGATAACTAAATTTGTAAAACAAATATTATTTGATGAAAAAATGATCGGAACAATACACCTTGCATTAGGCATGGCTTACAAAGAAGGCGGCGGAAAAAACGACTCTGCTGTCCACTGGGACATGATTAAAGACTTAAGAAAAGGCGGAGCATTCTATGTCGACGGAAAATGCATACAGAAGAATGGAAAATTTACTTTTAAATTATGATTAGTTCTTTACTCGTTTTAGTTAATCTTTTTCCCTTATTTTTTCCAACAACTAAAGTGTCTTCTATTCTTATTCCAGATCTATTCTTAAAATAAATCCCTGGCTCAATAGTGATTACCTGTCCGATTTTCAAAACACCTTTTTTATTAGGGCCAAGAGAAGGGGCCTGATGAATTCTTTTCCCGACACCATGCCCTAAACTATGAACAAACATTTTTCTATAAGGAACAAGTCCATCTCTTGCAATTGCATCAATATCATTGAGGCTCATACCATCAAAACTCAATTCTACACATAATTCTTGCGCTTCTTTGACTAATCTATACAATTTCCTTTCTTTATTATCTGGTTTTCCTAAATAAACGGTTCTCGTGCAATCAGAACAAATCCCTTTGTATTTTGCGCCAAAATCCATCATCAAAAAACCTTTTGATAACTTAGTATCATTCGGTTTGTGGTGGATTTCAGAAGCATTCTTTCCCATCGAAACAATAGGGGAAAACGCCAATTTGCATTTATTTTCTTTTATCTTGGCTCGAATAAACCTATCAATATCTTTCTCTGTTTCGAAAGAATCTTTTCTTAACCCAGAAACTATCTGCCTAAAAATATTATCAGTTATAGAACATGCTTTTTTTGTATAGTTCAATGTCATTCTGGATACGCATCTTTTATCAATTTCTCTTTGCCCTGCGCCTTCTTCCTTACAGGTTCAATCATTTTATTGATTTCCTCAGCCAAAGCCTGCTTTAGATCCATTGGATGCAGTTTTTTAGCTGCAAAATCCTTTTCCAATGCGCCGTAGGTTTTATATGAAAGATTCCCTCCATATTTCTCAGGCCTTTTAATAACAAATTCTTTTTTATTATCCTCTTTTATTGTAAAGATTACATATTTACAGAATGCTAAAACTCCATTATTCTCAACAATCCCTTCTGGACAGAAAGCAGAGTTCATCTTTTTCTTTACATCTTGCTCAGAATCAAGTAAATCGATCTTTGATTTCTCATCAGACGCTGACATCTTCCCTGATTCAGTTAAACTAGGGATTAATGGAGTCATCACCTCTACTCTTCGCTCATACCCTATTTTTGGTAAATATTCGCGGGCAAACATCAGTATCTTCCTTTGGTCTAATCCGCCATACTGCACATCAACTCCAAGATATTGCTCATCTAATGCCTGCATTATAGGATAGATTAACCCGCTTAATTTTGGATTGTCTCCGAACTTAACAACATCAGATGCAGCTTTCTTTGCATCATGGACAGATGTAAAGGATGACATCTTTAATATATCAAATACATAATCTTTCTTTAACTGAAAATCACTTCCTTTCACAATCTCAAAATTCTTAATATCAGCACCGATTGACTTAAACATCTCAGGGATAACTAAAGAATAATATTTGTATCTTGCTTCTAACAATTCCCAGGGAGTGTTATCCAAAGCACCATGCAAATCAGCCAAAAGCAGTTTAACCTTAAACCCTGCCTTAAGAAAATCAGCCATCTTCAAAACCCACAAGAAATAACCAACATGAGGCCTTCCAGTAACAGCAGTCCCTAAATACACAGAAGGCTGCTTCTTCTCTTTCAAAAGTTTAGTAAGTTCTTCTTCTGTAACTATCTCCTGCATGTTTCGTTTAATCAGCTTTAATTTCTCATTAACGTCCATTTTACTAAGTTTTTAATATTATTATATAAATTCTTCGCTTAATCAAGGGAAATTATTTAAACAAATATCCATTATCATCCCTATGCTTACCCATGCACCAACTGAGAGAATACAACACGGAGATTTCATCAAATTTCATGGAAAATCTCCGTTGTTTGAGAGGGTATTCTTTGTGATAGAATCAGATTGCAAATTATACCTTGGTACTTTAGAAGACCCACATTTAAGAATGCCTGCTGATCTAGTAATATGCTCTGCTGATTCAGGAAAGAGGTTGGTTTCAACAGGGCGTGATTCAAACCCTCAAGACTATATTGAAAGTTTTGCACGTTTACTTTATGAATCTACCAATACTAAAAATATTAATCTGATTTTCCAAAAAGCTGAGAATTTGATTTTCCAAAAAGCTGAGATTTATGGTATAGAAGACCTAACAAAATCAGATAATTTGAAGGATATTCATCAATCCAATAAATTACCTTTCTTCAATATACAATATGGCATTAATTATGAGTCTAAATTTGAAGCATATGCATTTAATCTCAATCCTTCTTGGTTCTCCTGCCAAGATGACTTGATGACTAATAGTCAAACTCAAAGATATTTTAATATGCTTAAAAATGAAGGATTCTATCTTTCTAGTGAACTCAAAATTGCATTTAAGGTTTATGGCCAATTACCTATAGATTATCTATTTCAACAAGGAGATTGTGTTTTTGAACCACCTTTTGTCAATCCTGATTTCAGAGCAGTAGGAAACTCCTCAAGACCCTATTTTGAATTCTCTATATGCCAAGACAAGAATCACCTTACACTAGAAGAATTACAGAAAACCATCCACACTAAGATCATTGAACTCCACGAATTCAGATTTCCTTGCGAATATATTGAATGCTGACTCTTCGCTTAACCCACTGGACATTTACCCATAAACTATATAAACAACCAATCCCCACCAATGATATGCTTTCTGTAACAACAATCACCTCTTACCTTTACTGCAAAAGAAAACTATTTCTAACAAAAGTATTGGGATTCAGAGAACCTTACAAACCAGCATTGATCAAAGGAACAGTAAGACATGAAACTCACGAACTGATCAATAAGACAGAGCAGCAAATAGTTGAAAAAATAACTAAAAAAACAACAAAAGAACAATTATTTGAGCAATACAAACAACATAACAGCAAGATTCTAAGGGATATTATCCACAAAAATGAAGATAAGATAAAAGAGATGGGTCTAGAACCAAATGAATTATTCAAAAACACCTGGCCATTAATATTAGAGGAATCAGTAACCAGAGCAAAGAACATCTATGAGTTCATGGAAACACACTTAATCTACGGAAAAGACCTTTGGGAAAAACTAACTCCTAAAATACAGTCAGAATTAAGGATAGAATCAACAAATTTAGGAATAAGGGGAATTATTGATCAAATAGAGATTTATAAAACTGGAATCGTGCCTATTGAGCTAAAAACAGGCTCCTGCCCAAAAGAAGGAGTCTGGGAGAATCACAGGATTCAGGCAGTAGCATACGCATTGTTAGCAGAAGAGCATTTCAAACAGGAAGTAAAAGAAGCCTTTGTATATTATCTTGATCATGTCCAAAAGCGACATATTCCTATAAACCCATTCCATAAGGAAGAGATAAAAGATCTCATAACAGCTACAAACGCCCTGCTAAACAGCTCCGAACTTCCAGGTATAGAGAAAAATCAAAACAAATGCAGAAACTGTGGACTAAAAGATAAATGTCATAGTGACACAGTAATAAAAACCCAATATGAAAAAATATTCAATAGAAACATTTAAATATTACTGCCCTTTATTTATTCTCAATAGAGGGGTTAAACCATGGCTGATGAAGAAAAAAAGTTTTCAAAACAACTCATAGGAAAGACCGTTGTAAGCAAAACAGGAAAACGCTTTGGAGAAGTAGGAGATTTAATTTTTGAAACAAAATCAGGAGAGCTTATTCATATTGTTCTTAGCAATCCAACATCTTACACAGAGAAATTAGAGCTGGAAAAAAACAAGGAAAATCAGATTCTGATACCCTTTACAGCAGTGATTGCTATGGGAGACTTTATGGTTATATCTGAAGAAGATATAATATAAACCTTTTTAAATCACTTATTATTTGCTATTCCTATGTCAGAGCACGCTATTTGGACAGAGAAGTATAGGCCTAATGATTTCTCAGAAGTTAAGGGTCAGAAAGAGATAGTCAAGCGTGTAAAAGCATTTGTTGAAAAACAGAACATGCCTCATATTTTATTTGCAGGCCCAGCAGGCACCGGTAAAACCTCTTTAGCGATAGTTATAGCAAAACAGCTTTTTGGAAAATCATGGAAAAACAGCATCCTGGAGTTAAATGCCTCGGATGAAAGAGGGATTGACATAGTCCGCCATAAAGTAAAAGATTTTGCAAGAACAAAAGCAATTGGGGATGTTCCATTTAAGCTGATCTATCTCGACGAATGCTTAGACTATAATTCAATAATAACCATCAAATCAAAAAATGAATTTGAAAATGTTAAAATAGGTGATTTTATTACTTCCTATGATTTTAAAGAATATAAAATCTTGTCAATAGATGATAATGGTGAGCATATCTTCCAAGACATACTAAATGTTATGAAAATACCTCACCAATCAAATCAAGGTTTTTATAAGATTAAAATTCATAATAAAGAGATTCTAGCAACAGGAAATCATAAATTTTTAACAATGGATGGGTGGAAAATGGTAGATCAGCTCCAACCAAAGGATTTAGTACTATGTCCTCAAACAACACCCCCCCTCCAAACTTCAAATGTTTCTGCACCAATGATTGTTAATTATAACTTAATTGGTTTATGCCAGAGAATTAAGAAAAAAGAAAAGTATATTGCAAAATCTCCTGAAAAAGAGATTATTGAATTATTGGGGCGATTTCCTCAAGGACTAACGAGACAGGAAGTTACAAAAGAAAGCAAAATTAATTCTTCAAAGATATCCTCAATCTTAAGCAATAAAGATAATCCATATTATCTTCCATTAATAAAACACGGAATCATAAAAAAAGAGGAAGATAAGTTTACTCTAAAAGAAGATGTTGGGATTTCACTAAACAAACTTTACATAACAAAAAGAGCTCAAAATAATTCTAATCAAGAGTACATATTAACTAGACTTAAAGATAAAGGGTTATATCCCCTAAAACTAGAAAAAGCTAAAACTTGTGCAAGAATACTTGGGCATTTATTTAGTGATGGATGCCTTTCACTTAAAGCAAAGCAGCTTTTCTTCTCTGGGAAAGAAGAAGATTTGAAGGAAATAAAAAGCGACATCAATAAGTTAGGGTATTATGCTTTAGGGAATATAAGACATTCAAGATGGAAAAATGGTGAATGTTGGTCATTTGGTGCATACAGATTAGAATTACTAAGTTTATTTTACTCTCTTGGTACTCCAGTAGGTAAAAAGACCGATAATCTTGTGGAGATACCTAACTGGATTATGGATGGAGATAATTCAATCAAAGCAGAATTTCTTGCAGCATTCTTAGGAGGGGATGGATATGAACCTAAGTTTCAAGGAAGGACAGTCAAACCCATTACAGTGGGGGTATCCAAAAGGGAAGATTTAAAAGATAATTTGATTGAATATTTAAAACAATTTCAACAATTATTCAAAGATCTTGGGATACAAACAAAATATAAAATATGCCCTGGCTATAAATCTATAAGAAAAGATAAAACAAAGACCATTGAAGGAAGAATATGGATAACTAATTCCATGGAAAACATATATAACTTCTTAGTCAAGATAGGTTATAGGTATTGTGCCCAAAAAAGCAGAACATCTGCTGATGTAATAAGATACTTAGATTGGAAGAGAAGTTTAGGCAAGCATATCTATACTTTCAGACCAGTGCCCCACTTTAAAGAATGGAACGAAAAGCTAAAATTTGGTGATTCTGCATATTATTATCTAACTTCTATTGAAAAAGTAGATGATCCTGAATATGTTTATTGTTTATCAACAGAAAATAAGAGATTCATTGCAAACAATATTGTTGTCCATAATTGCGATGCCTTAACGCGAGAAGCTCAACAGGCATTAAGAAGGACAATGGAGAACTACACACAAACAACCAGGTTCATCCTTTCAGCAAACTACAGCAGCAAAATCATCGATCCAATTCAGTCAAGATGTGCTGTATTCCGCTTCAAGCCATTGGAAAAATCAGAGATGTTCTCGATAATCGACAAGATTGCTAAAGAAGAAAATCTAAATATTGACAATGCAGCAAAAGAAGCAATATATTCAGTTTCAGGAGGAGACTGCAGAAAAGCAGAAAACATTATGCAGAGTTCAGCTGCGCTTGAAAATAATATAACAGAGGAATTAATCTACTCAATAGCTTCAATGGCTCGTCCAAAAGAGATAAAAGAAGTTTTGGAATTAGCACTAAAAAACAAATTTATTGAAGCGCGTAAACATCTCTTGGATGTAATGCTCAAGCATGGATTATCCGGAACTGATGTGATAAAACAGATTCAGTCAGAAATAGTAAATCTAGATATTGGTGGAAGGGACAAGATGTTTTTAATAGAAAAATGCGGCGAGATAGAATTTAGGATGACAGAAGGCTCAGATGAATACATCCAGCTAGAGGCATTGCTAAGTCAGTTTACATTAGTTAGCTCAAAAAAACAAGAATAAAATAAAAAAATTAAGAAGATTTCTTAATCCTTAAAGATTCCTGGATAAAGTCCCTGTATTCATAGCTTATTTCCAAGACAACTTCTTTTGTATATTTATCAGTTACAGGATCAATAAGTTCGCATACAATCGTAGTTTTTCCATCAGCAAACCTTGCCTCGTTCTCTCTCCCAGCTGACCTGCACTTCCACTTAGCAGCTTCTGTATCAGGAACTATCTTATAGCTTACCTGATCATATCTTGTATTGAACTCACTTCCGATGACAGTTGATGAACCTCCTCCAACATTCTCTACTGTGAATGTCAATGCAGATTTTCCAGAGCCAGCAGACTTTTCATCCACAGAAGTTACCTGTATTGGTGCTCCAGATGAGTAAGATGTTTTTGTTCCATCAACGCTACAAACAGTTTTATCCTGGATATCATCACTAAAGCAAACCTTTGGGACTGATACTGTTGTTTTATATTTATAGGTGTATTTTGCAAGAATCTCCAATGGAACAAATTCTCCTAATATAGCGGGTTTGTACATTACATCTGATCCAAAATCAACAATTACTTCTCCCCCATCAGCATTTACATCAGATATTTTCTCAACTAATTCATCATTCTTTTTTTCTGAAGCAGGTACTGGTGAGAAATCATTCAGATAGATCCCTTCGATCTTTACTGTTGCATCATTGACAGCAACATCTTCTTCCCCCTTATTCTTAAGAAGAATCTGTATCGGAAAAGTATCTGTGTCATAGATAGTATAGACTCCGCTTTCTTCTATGCTTAAAGGCTCAAACTCAGCAACAATTCCTTTAGTTCCTCCGATAAACGGAGAGCCTGCAGTGCCCTGTGATTCTCCTCCACTGCACCCAGCTAAAAAAACAGCTAAGCACGCCAAAACAATAATCGCAATATGTTTCTTATTCATTTTAACCTCCTTTCTCTATAGATTATTTATCCTATTATTTTAAGTTTACTATTTCTATGCTCTTTGAAATTGAATCAGAGTAAACATAATCAAGCTCAATATTCAATGGTGACTGGTAAGCGCTGTCTGAGCCAGGCATGCTAAATGTGCAGAACATCATTCCCTCCCCATTTACAAGCCTTAATGGTTCGCTTGCAGTTCCCTGGGGTGTGCAGCTTGGGCTTGCATCATGGCTCAGCTTTGCCCTGACAATAACCTTATTTATATCTTCATGGCCTATATCAAATGGACAGCTGTTATATCTGTCTGGAATAACCACAGATCCACTCCCTTTATTCTTAACAAATATCCTGAAGTATATTTTATCAGCCCCTATTTCCTGCTCAATCCTGTCAACAGCAACAGGCGCTCCTTGGCTGCCCAGTGACTGGTCTTTTACTTCACATGCCTTCTTCTCCTGCACAAGCTTGTAAGGATCAGGATCAATACAAACACTTGGATTTGCAATGGTTTTATATTTATAACATGAAGCAACAACAATCTCTGTCTTATAACTGTCTTGATTAAAAGGAACTCTCACACCATCCCTGTCTCTGTAAGTCATTGTAGCATATCCTCCTTCTCGGTTATACTGGCTTCTTCCTTTTAGTGAAGGGGATATAGTATTGCCTCTGTCCCATTCCCCATTTATTGCTGCATTTTCAAACCCATATATCTCAAGCTTTCCTACAAACGAATCAGTATCAGGATAAGCTCCTTTATTATTAAGCTCAACAACAACTTCCATTGGATCTCCAGCATATATCTTACTTGGAGGTGCGTTGTCTACAAAATCAATAATAACTCCTTCTGTTCCAGTTCTGTAATCTTCATTAACATTTCTGTTTGTTAAGCCCCCGCCTTGGCATCCAGAAATAAATAACATACAAACTAGGATAATCAATATCAGTCCTGCATTTTTCATATTAACACTCATTAATGATAACCTTATGATTTTTGTATATAAAAGTTTCGATTTTATATCGCTTAGTAACCTACCTCTCTTTTTACAACAATTTCTTTAGATATTGTCTCTGCATATCCATAATTAAGAACTATCTTAAGAGGGGTTGTGTAAGCAGGTCCTCCTCGTTCTATACCCTCTTCATCAACACACTTGACAAAATCTTCTTCTCCTTTCAGCCTGATATATCCCCTTTTACTTCCGTCCGATTTTGGTTTGCAGTCAAGCTGTTTTCCAAAAAGATAAGCTTCGACATAGATAGTATTCCATGCTTTATAATCAAGGCCTGTTGAGGAGCACACATCCTTTACTTTACTGCTGTCAATAACTGCGCCTTTGCCTTTATTTTGAACATAGATAATAAACTCAGGCTTCACCAGATTGCCTTCCTGCAGCATTCCCTGTTCAATCTTTGTAACAGCAACAGGCGCCCCTTGGTCTTTGAAGCTAGAATCCTTAACTTCACATGCTTTCTGGAGAGGGTTCATACCATAGAAATCAGGATCAATGCAGACGTCTGCGCCTGCATCTGTCTGGTATTCATAACATGTTGTTAGGAATATGTTTGTTTTATGCTGCTCTGACTGCTTATCTATTTTGCCTGATCTAAGCTTAAACTCAAAGACTTCCTGCCCTCCAAGAATATTTGAAATTGATTTCCCATTTAGATTATACATTTCCCCATTATTTTCAGCGCTGATATATCCTTGTTCAACACCAAGAACCAAGTACCCTTTCTTAACATCAAATGCTCCTTTATTCTGAACCAAGGTGCTTGCATAAAACTCAGAACCCTCATATATTTCATCAGAAGGTGCATTATCCATAAATTCCATGATTATCCCATCAGATCCTTTGTGCGCATCAGCAGATGATATTGAAGAGCTTGGACCGCTTCCGCTGCTGCACCCAGATATAAACATAAAAGTCAAAACAATAAACAGTATTTTCTTCATTTTATTCCATTCCCCTTACAATAGCAGTTGCTGTCTTTTCCTTGCTGCTGTCCTGCCCGTCTCCGACAATCATCCTGCATGATACTGAATATCCTTCTACAACATCATAAAACTCTTTGCTGGTTGCAGTACATTCTATTTTTTCAGCCCCATCGCTCTCTGTTGAGATATATTTGCATACTGCATCACCTTGCTCAACATAATCTCCTTCAAAGACATATGTTGCTGTCTGCATAATTTTATCATCATAATCTTTAACAACAGCCTTGCACTCAAGATTATTGTTTACAACAGCTTTTGTTATTTCAATGCTGTTTATCTCAGGGACTGAGTTTCTTATGAGCACAGAATCTGAACCTATCTCTTCTTCATCGTCGCTGTTCTTTGATTTTATAATGCATCTTATTATATCATTTTTGTTTGTTTCCCTCTTGTCAAGGACGCAGCTGCAGCCATCATCATTACAAGGGATATTTTTTATCTCTTTTACCAGCATCTCTTCGTTTCCTGATATCCTGTGGAAACTGCATTCACCTGAAACAAGTTTTTCTTCAGAATCAGTCCCAACACAATGAAGATTATCTTTTGCAGTAGGCGTGCCTTCCTCGATCACAACACTGAATCCTTCTGGCTGGACTATTGAAGCAGAAATCTTCTCCTCTATCTCATAAACATAATCTACAGTAACTTTAAAATATTTTGTTGTTATTGGTGTGTTCCCTAAAACCTCATTAACTCTGCTTTGCGGAATATCAAGTCTGCAGTTTATTGTCTTAAATTCCTCAATATCTTTGAAGCCAGGGCTCTTCTTGACATCGTCCCTTAATTTATAAGCAGAATACCCTTGCTGTATCTCATCTTCTTTAATATCATTATATGCCTCAAACATTGAGCCAAGGCAGTCTCCGCTCAAGCCAATTCCTTCCGGCACATAAAGAATTAAGCTCTTTATCTCTTTGATTTTTCCATCCCATCCATTATCTAAAGTTATTCCAAGCAGTGGTTTGTTTTCTGTTTCTTCGCTCAACCCTATAAGTGAACCGCCTGTTGTTTCCATCCCAATCATCACAGGCCCATTTGTATAGATAGCACTTGGCTCTTTATCAGTTATCCCATACTGGTCAAAAACATCAATCTCCTCTCTTGTCAAAGCCCTTAATCTTTCTTTATTGATAAAGTAATCTTTTAGATAAGCCATTGTAGTGAAATCAAAAACTGCATTTAAACTGATGATGTAAGTTCCTTTATCTAAAGCCTGCTTCTCAAATACACAGTCAATATCTTCTTCCTCCATCTTTGCGATCTCAAAATTTCTAGTATAACTTCGTTTTTCAATATCAGTATATCCTTTTATGGTTTTGTCTTTTCTGCTCTTTGTGCTGCATGAAACCTCAACATTAACAATCTTATCTTCAAGTGTTCTTGCTTTAAGTGTCCCCCATATTGATAATGTCTCCCCTTCATAAACAACCGGTTCTGAAAGTCTGATATCCTCAAGATAAACACCTAACAGCTCCTTTGCATTTTGATCAACTTGGCCTGTATAATAATCCCCTGTAGAGGCATATGTTATTTGCCTTTGCAGACTCTTCTTTATTCCGGTTCCTATCTTTGAAAACCCTGTGCTTATATCATCCAAAACATCCAAAACAGTTCCTTTTACCTCTTCCCTCTGTAGCATGCTTGTTCTCTGTGTTGAAGTTTGCGCCCATACAGAAGCGATGATCACTAGGATCAGCGCAAGTAAAAGGATCTTTGAAAAAGTAGAAGACTCTTTTGAGTTTATATAAATAATCGTGAAGATAACCAATATTGGAATAAATTGGAAAAGGTGAACTGAAGCAAGAATCCCTACAGAAGT
>Ga0066639_10001846_pt1 | contig 18649 bp, 21 predicted proteins | sample CryGeyCG2114_010_2_FD_59504 | JGI IMG/M metagenome (GOLD analysis project Ga0066639, IMG submission 59504) | Groundwater microbial communities from aquifer - Crystal Geyser CG10_big_fil_rev_8/21/14_0.10 | ecosystem: Environmental > Aquatic > Deep subsurface > Groundwater | place: USA: Utah...
TAAAAGATACACTTGAGTCTGAAGGCGCAAAGGTGGCCTCTGCTGTTAGTAAAAAAACAAACTATCTATTAGCTGGTGAAGAAGCTGGATCAAAGCTAGAGAAGGCCGAAAGCCTCGGAGTGAGCGTCATTTCCTGGAGCGAACTCCAGGAAATGCTCAAAAAAGTGAATTAAAGATGATCGATGTTGATATCGCGAGCCATTACTGTCTTACGGCCATCAGCTTTCGCGCTCTCCATACCCTTAGTACAGAGCATCTGAACAGCCTTACTGAGCTGATCAATTGTCTCCGAAGAAGTGTTGCATCCACCGGACTCTTTAATGAACTTTTTAACTTTACTTGTTACGACCAATACATCCGCCATGCTGCCTCCAATCACGGAATTTTTGGTTATTAAGCCGATATTTTTCAGAAGAATCAATCTATAAACGAATTAAATGATACTACGCGAAGTGTTATTTTGCCTTTTGGAGCGCTTTCTTTTCTTCTATCACATTTTTAACGCCAAGCGCTGTGGCTCCAAAAACACCACGAGAGGTGCCTTGAGAAAATTCCATGAGGTGAGCTTTGCGCGCCTCGGTCCCCTCTGCGTCTGGAGCCAGCCATACAAAAGATTTTTTTCCAACAGGCACCGTGCACTCCACATCAGCAAAAGCTGGAGACCACGTACCACAATTTAAGTGCTCGATCTCTCCATGCCACTCGTGGCGCAAGGTATGGGTATGTCCATAAATCACACGAAACACTTGTGTTATCTGACCTGACGTGGAAAGTATGCGCTCTTTTGGCTCCTTGTAAGACACCGTCTGAGGCTTAATCGACTTTGCATAAAAAATAAAAAATGGCAGGAACAAAAATAAGGGTATGAACATCCAAAAAAGAGAAACATTTAATAGCAGTTTAATTTGAACAAATAAAAAATAAGTAATCAATAGGGTGGACATCACAAGAAAGGCGCGGTCCAACCAGAGCTCTCGAGAAATGGTGATTGGATTGGAAGACGCAGGATGCACTCGCAGCTCTGCCAACTCTCTCACCATACGCGGAGTCGCATTGGCTTTTCTGGCAATTTCATTTACCCTATCCTCTGTGATCAAGGGCTCTCTCAGCTCCGGCAACAGACCATCTATGAACGATTGCCAAAGCACAACCATAGACCCCCAAAACCACGTAAACAAAATAAGGGGCTGTGTCTTCAACAAGTAGTCTACAAAAAATCGAAGGTATTGTTTGGCCGACATAATGTAATTGGCATCGGCATGGGGGTTAAAAAAGCCCATGCCATTAATCATATAGCGACAAGCCAGGTTGCCAAAAGGCAAGCGCACCTCAACACGATTATACTTTATAACCATTGGATTCACAGGATCTTGGCACACACAGTAGGGGTCATGCTGATTACCATGCTCAATCAAAGTATCGCTATTAGAAATATAGAACCACTCATTAAATCTGACATTTTTACGACTTTCCTCGTTTAGATCTAGTGCCTCTAGAATGGACTCTTGAACCTTTATAAAGTGAAGCTCAAGATCATGGTTTCCAACCACAAACAACACTCGATGACCTGCTTTGATAAACGTGCTCAACGCAGAAAACCATATGGGATGATCTTCAATTATTTTTTTCATCTTAAATAAAGACTTTGGCTCTTCAGGAAACATTCCCCTTTTTTTCTCAAGCCACTGAATACGATAGGGTGGTCTTTCTGGCAAAGTCAGTACGCTATCAAAATCAAAGATATCTCCATTAAGAACAAGCTCCACTTGCTCGCCCTGTGCCAGCTCTTGAATATGTTCTAAAAAGCATTGAAAGTCCTGATCAAAGAAAAACTCCTTTGTTTTAAACTTTTTCCAAAGAGGGTAAATGGGGTGAGCGGGCTCTGCCTCTGTGAGGTGAAGATCGCTTATAACCGCTGTGTATTTGGACTTAGTAAAATCAGTATCGAATCGTCGAGTTCCCACAAACCTTTATCGGACAAAGCGCCTTGAATCTTTTTGGGATATTTGAGATGGCAAATTTTGTACATGTGCTTAAGCCTAAATTGTCGCCTCAAAATGGGGCGCTGCTAAGCAACTGTAATCACTTAGTTTTTATTTTCTGCGCCTGGCACTAACCTTGCTGTACTTAAGGCTATGATAAACAAATTCTCAGATCCAATATATGTCATACGCAAGTCTATTATATTTATGGGCCTCCTCTCCGCCCTTTCGCCCCAAGGCGCCTTGAGTCGTGGCTTTCAGGTTCAACTAAAACCGCGACCATCACCCCTATTAAAAAAGAGCTTATTGCCCTTAAGGGTTCCTCAACAAAACAATGACGTCAGTGTTAAAGACTCTATTCTTTCTGATCAAGAGGGCCGTATTGCCGATGAGTTTAAAGTCACTGACAAGCTAAAGCCTCGGGTGGCTTTTTGGTTTGATATTTATTCTAAATATGGCTCCACAGAACATGTGATCCACCATGTGAACTATCCTTGGGTTATCTATAACGTGGTGGATGTAAAACCAATTTTAGAGTCTAAGGGGAACCGGTGGGCCCTATATCACAAGGCCCAGCGTTATGTTCAAAATGAAAAGAAAAAAATCCGCCGTGTCTTACTCTCTCTCTCCAAAAAAAGAAGCTATAAAAGATTAAGCCCTGTTGAAAAAAAGTATTATGAGCTTCTTGCGGTTGTTCCCGGACGGAGACGAACTGTGTTTAGACAAGCAGCCAGCCACTTGCGAGCACAGCTTGGTCAAAAAGATTTTATAATTAAAGGCTTACAAAGTAGTAATAAGTATTTACCGCACATAGAAGATGTTTTTTCTAAAATGGATCTTCCTCTGGAAGTCACTCGACTCCCCCTTGTTGAGAGTAGTTTTAATGAAGCTGCCTTTAGTAAGGTGGGGGCCAGTGGCGTGTGGCAAATCATGCCCTCCATTGGAAAAAAGTTTTTAACATTAAACAGTGCTGTGGACGAACGCAACTCTCCCATCAAAGCAACCACGGCGGCCGCACAGCTTCTACGCCAAAACTATCGAATTCTTAAGTCATGGCCCTTAGCTTTAACGGCTTACAATCACGGACCAGGGGGCCTATTGCGGGCCACAAAAAAAGTGGGTACGAAGGACATCTCTGTCATTATCGAAAAATATCATAGCCGTTCTTTTGGATTTGCTTCTTCTAATTTTTATACAAGCTTTCTTGCCGCCCTCCATGTTGAAAAATACCAAAAAGAAATCTTTGGCGAACTGACGAAGCATGAGCCACTTGAAATCGCACAGGTGACATTAACTTCGTCCATAAAAATTAATGATTTAGTAAAAGCTCTTAATATTCCTGCTGAAAACCTCAGAGCTTTAAATTTGGATATTAAGCGAAATACTTGGAAGCGAAATCGCCGACTGCCTCGGGGCTACAAGGTCATTGTCCCGCAAGAGCTTTCTACAAAGCTTGAGGCCTACTTAGACACTTATCCCACTAGCATTTCAGAAAGCCGTACCAAGCGCGAAGTGGCTCTATAGATCTTTTTTAATAATGCTGATCTGAGACTTAGTTACTACCGCCAACACATTGGTGATTTTGTCGGAACCCCGCGGAATTAGGGAGACTGTTCTCAGGCCAGGGGACAGGTTGTAAATCACAAAGCCACCACCCTCCACCGGCGATGAAACCACCTCTCCATAGGGTGAAAAGAAAATGATATCGTTATGGGCTTGGCCGTTCACATCCATAAATACATCGTAGTTGTTTCCAGAAATAAAGCCTATGACCACGCCCGTATCAGGACGGCGGTTTAGCTTTAAGCTGTCAAACCAGCTGTAGGGCACATGTGGAATCACAAGATTTTTTTGATTTTTATCAAGGTTCACCGTCTCTGGCATATATGTTGTGTTTTGAGGAACCGACTCCAGGATGTTTGGTTTCTCTAAGTTTAAGCCCAGTCGAAATTGCCCTCGAGTTATCAAAGTTTTTTCACTTCCAGCAAAACGAATTTCTGAAGCCAACCTTTGACCACTAAATGCATCAATCACAATTGCCGACTTAACTTCTTTAGGTGTGAGTTTTACGTCTTGATGAGTGACCATTTGAGGTTCGATATGAATAACCTCCGAGGGTAGGTACTTATCTCCAAGGCGCGCGCGAACAGCATTAACGCCGGGGCGCACTCTTAAAAACCCATATAGCCCCGAAGCACCCGTACTTGTGAGGCTGTCGTCGGGCAAACCATTATCATCAAAGTAGATGGGCCCAATCACGTCCTCACTCTCGGCCAACTCAACAACAGCTCCTGCCATCAACTTTTCATCAACAATCACTCTGCCCAAAAGTAGTCCAGAGCTCTTTTGCTCTTCTTTTGCAAAGGCTCTCGTAAGAGTTCCAACGCGCATAAAACGATCAACAAACTCCTGTGAATAAATCATCGAATCATTCTGAACTTCTCCACCAAAAATAGAGATTGTTGGAACATAGCCTTGCTTTTGAGACGTCAGCACCATTTGAGACTTGGGGTCAAGGCCCGCTAAGAACACCTGACCTGTGACATCAGTTTTTTGACTTAGGCGCTGGCCATTTGTACTAACCCTAACGCCCCCAACGGGTTCGCCTGAGTTGTTCCATGTTCTTCGATCAGCATAAGCCACCGCTCTAGGCTTTAACTCCAGCGTTACGCCAGCAATAATTTTTCCTGACTTCTGAGGCAGTTTATCAAGCCATAGTTGCCCTTGCGAAAGAACCTGAACATCTTTATCAAGGATGCGGCCAACTATAAAACCCTTCAAATCATCAATGAGAATTTCAAATCTATTATTTTTAAGATCTATGGCTGCCGTTTCCTTATTGAGGCCATCACTTTCTCGTCCAATCATCAGCGTGGTTCCTGGCAACAAGGCGGCGCCACCAGAGAGCAATACATCCCCTATGATTCTATATTTTGTCTTTTTAATAACCGAAACAGGGTCTCTGTCTTTTTTATTGTCTACGCGTGAAGAGGGCGTTGCTGCCACAACAGCTCCTGGCTCTTCCTTAATAGGTTGTGGCTTTACCGCTGCCTCTGCTTTTGTTGCGGGAGCGGCTGAAGAGCTGTCGACAAAGCTTCGTTGAAACCACTCAGAAAAGGTAACTTGGGCCAAGTCTTTATTTTTATTAACCACGGCCTGTGGCGCGACTGGGGTTGTTGCGGGCTCCAATCGAACAACATTTACTTTATCGATGGATCGAATCTGAAACTTGGGTTTTTCTATCTTTTCTTGTCTAGTGATTTTAATACCAGAGAGGTTTTTAATAACCATTGATCGTTCAACCGGAACCAACCTTTGCAGCTCTCTACTTGAAGTCTGTTTGGTTTCCGATGGTCCTCTGAGTTGCGAGTCCATAAGGATCGCCAGTGGTGGACTCGATTTATTAAGACTAATTACTGCACCAATATTAAAGTGACGAACCTTGATGCCACTAATATGCGATGGCCACAGTTGCATTAATGATGCAGCAATAAAAGTAATGATTCCTGTTGAATTCAACATGGTCACAACCTCTCCGTGGCGGTGAATATCCAAATCCTTTGGATATGATTACTAATAGGTTATTTAAAAAGCACGAAAGTGGTCAATAAGGTTCTGCTCTTCACGACCTTGGATAGTGCTTTCAAGTTGCTCGGCTAGCCTCTGAGAAATTTCCTTACTGTAGAGACCCTCTTTTTTAACCTGAACCTCAATAAAATAGGGGCGCTCATTGCCAACAACTTTTAAATGCACTTTAAGCGTCTTTTTACGAGCTAGAATAGCTCTTTTGATTCGCCCACTTTTAGTAATTGCAAGGCTCTCGCAAGCATATCCTCTTGGTTCATCAGGAACCTCTTCTAAGCAACCTTGAAAGTAAGACCGAAGTCTGGTTAATACCTCAGATAGAGGCCGCTCAAAGGATTGTGTGCGAACTGAATAGCTAGAGCAGGCCTGAGTACTCAAAAATAAAAACGTGAATACCCATACCTTCGTCCAGCGCATTTTACTTCTTTGGTACCTTTTCCCAGTCCTTCAAGAAGGCTTGGATGCCTTTATCTGTTAGTGGGTGCGTGCAAAGCTGCTGCAATACCTTCATGGGACATGTCACGATGTCTGCACCAATAATGGCCGACTCCATAACATGGATAGGGTGACGAATGCTGGCCACCAACACCTCTGTGTCAAAGGAGTATGTATCAAAAATCTGACGAATTTGCTGTATCAGCTCCATACCGTTTTGCCCAATATCATCTAATCGCCCAACAAAAGGAGAAATCATGGCCGCCCCAGCTTTGGCTGCCAAAATGGCCTGAAGTGGAGAGAAGATTAATGTTACGTTTGTTGGAATGCCATCGGCTTTAAACTTTCTAACAGCCACAAGCCCTTCCTCACACATGGGAATTTTAACAACAATATTCTTATGAATTTTAGCTAACTCACAGCCCTCTCTATACATACCGGCAGCATCCAAGCTCACAACCTCTGCCGAAATAGGTCCATCCACAATTTCACAAATTTCTTTAATCACCGCTGTGAAGTCTTTGCCTGTCTTCGCAATTAGCGTGGGGTTTGTTGTAACACCATCAACCCAACCTCGCTCACAACCTTGTTTAATTTCATTAATATCCGCTGTATCTATAAAAAACTTCATCTTGATCCTCTCTTTAACTACGTATGGGTTTATTGCTCGTCTGATTAAAAATCAAGGAGGGACTTGCCTGCCAAGTAGTAGGAACCCCACTTTTCGTTTTTAAATCTCATAGAAAGCTCAGAAAGGGTTTTATTAAGAATGGGGTGAACCTGACTTGGCCAAATTTCTGAGGCAGGTATGACCACCTGCGGTCTTCTATGCAACTCTGGGTGGGGAAGGGTTAGCCTTGGGCCCAAGGTGACTAAATCATCATAAAAAAGCAGATCAATGTCTACGCACCGGGTCGCCCCCGTCGTCTGCTTTTCAATGTTTTGAAAAAATACTAGCAATTCTTCTGGGGGAAGGTTCACCCTGGCATCTAGAGCTAGCGATAAACCGCCAGCCCAATGATCTTGAGATTGTGATTGGCGCAATACGGATTTGGTCACATCCATATAGCCATTCAGCTCATATACTGAAGAAATTTTTTTTATTTCTAACTTATTGGATAGGTCCTTTAGGGCCTGCCGGAGGCGCCCAACTCGGTCTCCCAAGTATGACTCAACGCTAATTAAAATATCTGTCACACCTCTGACTCCAAAAGGTCATCCATAGAGTAAAGGCCCGCCTTTTTTTGCGCCAACCAAAGAGCAACCCGCACGGCCCCTCGAGCAAACACCGTCCGGGAAAGAGCTTCATGCTCAATTCGTAAGATCTCTTCTTCTCCCATAAACTCAACCCGATGAATACCAAAAATTCCACCACCCCGAATAGAGTGAATATCTACATTTTTCTGTGGCAGGGTTTTCTGAATGGACTCATGAAGCAGTTTAGCCGTCCCGCTGGGAGCATCTTTTTTATGTTTATGGTGATACTCTGTAAGAGCTATATCTGTGTCACTCAACATTTTTACATGTGATAATAGCTTTTTAAACACAGCGACCCCGAGGCTCATGTTCGGCGACCACAGGACTGGTATTTGAAGACTTGCCTCTTTTAATTTTTGTTTCTGCAGATCGCTCAAGCCCGTTGTTCCCGACACAAGAGCCACCTTACTCTGAAGACACTGTTCTAGTACATCAGAAAACGCAGAGGCCACAGTAAAGTCTATGGCAACATTGGCAGACCTTAAGGCCTCCTGATTCACTGGCTTATCTTGGTGAGCCTCTCCGGTTAGCACAAAGTTATGGGGCTGGCTTTGAAGTATTTTTGCAATCTCTAACCCCATTTTTCCAGTTGAGCCAAAAAGAAAAACCTTCACTTTAGACATTTATAATTCCTAACTTTTTCATTTCTTCTTTTAGTTTTTGTGCTATCGCCCTATCCATACTCACCAAAGGAAGGCGGGCCTCAGAGGTCTTAAAGAGGCCCATCATAAAAAGGGCCTCTTTCACCGGTATGGGGTTTGCCTCACAAAACAACAGACGATTCAGCTCATCATATTTTTTAAAATCTGCAACGGCGGCATCGCTCTTTGATCGAGCATGATGACATAGCTCCACCATATCCTTCGGAATCACGTGTGATAACACAGAAATAACACCATCTCCACCTTGCCGTATAAGCTCCACACAGCTTGGATCATCACCGCTCAAAATAATAAAATCTTCTCCGCACTCAGTTCTAATTTTTTTTGCCAGCTCAAGATCACCACTCGCCTCTTTAATTCCAATAATGTTCGGGTGCTTTGAAAGTTCTCTAATCGTTTCTATTTGCAAACTGGCCACTGTTCTGCCTGGCACATTATAAAGAAAAAGCGGGAGACTTACTTCGTCTGCTATTTTTTTAAAATGTTGTAACAGGCCTCTTTGTGGGGGCTTATTGTAATAAGGAACAACAACAAGAAGAGCATCTGCACCCAAGGCAACGCCCTTTTGACTAAGCTCTATGCTGGTCGCCGTAGAATTAGTTCCCGAACCAAAAATGAGGGGAAGTTCTCTTCCAACGCTAGCTCTCACAACATCAAAAATTCTCTTTTGCTCTTTCCATATTAATGTTGGGCTCTCCCCAGTGGTTCCGTTCACAATGAACCCCTGAACCCCATTTTCCATTTGATGAGATACAAGGCGCTTTAAGGACTCCAAGTCTACCTGACCTCCAACCATGGGTGTTGCTAGGGCCGTCATGACAGACCTGTACTTTGCTAGCTCCACAGCCACTCCCCTCGAAAAACAACACTCGCTGGGCCCAAAAGATAAATTGATTTCTTATCAAAGCCCACCTCAAGCTGGCCACCAGGCATGCTTACTTGTACGCGACTTTCTTTTCCTTTGTTTGTATCCAGTAGATATCCTTTTGCCGCCGCAAGCGCTCCAGTTCCACAGGCTTTTGTAAAGGCCTTCACTCCTCTTTCAAAGGTGACCGCTTTGATTTTTCCTTTAGCCGTTTCTTGGTAGAGCGTAACGTTTGTCTGTTCTTTTCCAAACATTGAATGACTCTGAATACGCTTCATTAAAGATATATCCTCTACCCAAAGGTTCATGTTTTTTGTGGGAATCACAAAGTGGGGGACTCCAGAGTTAATTACATTCCCCGAGACCTCAACAATGGGTAAATGGCATGGGGCAGAAATCACTTTGGGCTTGGGTAGATATATTTTGTATTGCCCACCCTTCGTTTTTTCCGCCTTAACATTGAAAGGTTTTGTTTTTACTTCAATTTGTTTGCCTGGCTTTTTCTCTAGGTGCGTATAGATAAGCGCCGCGACACCCCTCATCGCATTGCCACACATCTGGGCAGAGGAGCCATCGCAGTTATAAAAATCCCACTGATAGTGTCCATCAGCGCCCTTAAGAAAAACCACGCCATCAGCACCAACGCCATTGTGACGATGGCAAATAGAGCGAACAAAATCAGGTATTTCTTTTTTTAAGATGCCATGGGGACCAGGGACAACAACAAAATCATTTTCTGTGCCCACAACCTTGTAAAATTTTATATTTTTATTTTTATAAATCTTCTTCATTTGGCTCCGGTCTATCTTCTTGATTGTCTAATTTTTCAATTGAGGGAACGATGGGATAAGCTAAAGACTCTGTGGCACCTTTATAACTTGGCTTTCCTCTTCCAAGATCGGGCGGTGTTTTCGGAGGCATCGGATCACCCCTCACGCCACAAGAGCACAAAGACAAGAGCATCAAACTCTTTATTACCACTTGCCTAATTTTTACCACGGAGGTCCTCCAAATCTTTCTCTACACTTCCAAGCTCAGAACAAAGTGTTGGTTCCAAAGAATAGCTTCTTTTATGTTCTTTAGTAAGACCCCTACAGAGCTCTACGTACTTTGTTCCCGTGGTAAACCAACTTTGCTCAAGGGACTCTTCTGCGCGCATTTTTACAAAATAAAGTTCAGGAAATCTTGGATCTATTTTTTCTATTTTTTTAATAATCTGTAGCGCTACCTCTGGCTGCCCGTTGAGCAGAAAAATATGCGCCCTTGCTTTGTCAAAAAATATTCTCATTTTACGATTCTTACTTTCTTCAGCGAGAGCCTTAGCCTCTTCCGTGGTTACAGATTTATTACAAACACCGGCCTGTATTTTTAACAATCTCAACTCCTTATCAAAAGGATTTGTTTCATAGGCTCGGTCGGTGAGCTCCTCTGCTTGTTGGCACTTTTGCGTTTGAATGTTTAATCGTATCAGAGACTTTAACACTTTGGTATTTTGCCCCTCCATTTGTAAAGCCTCTTGAAGCTTCTCAATGGCCGTAGGGGGGGCAGATTCTTTCAAGGACTCTGCCAGCTCATAAATCTGCTGCCCTTTTTCAGTATAAAAAACCTCGGCAAGTGTATCAATTGTCGAAAGCAGCTCAGCATGAGCTCGGCCTTTTTCTTTAGCCGCGGCACGAGCTAAAATTCTTACGGCCTGTAAACGTTCTTTTTGCAAGGTGAGCTGTTGAGCCTTTGCTATCAAGTTTTTGTAAGTTTCTTTGGGGCTAGCGTATAGTTGTCCACAAATCAACAGGGCTATCCCCAAAGTGCACATGTGGTTGCGATTCATCAAAATATTTAACTATGCTTCTGCCCTGTGCACAAGGACTTGTCTTGGCTTAGAGCCGTTGGGCGGTCCAACAACCCCCTCTTTTTCAAAAATTTCAATAAGACGGGCGGCTCGTGGATATCCCAACCGAAATTTTCTTTGTAAAAGTGATGCAGAGACCTCTTTTTGCAACGACACATACTCTAAAATTTCATCATATCTGTCTTCTGCGTCAGGGTTAAGTTCGTCTTCAAAGTACCCACCATGATCATCTTCTCGGTTTTCTACTGCACGTAATACCGAATCATCAAACTCTGGCTCCGCCTGATTTGACCAGTAGCTACAGACCCCCGTGATTTCCTCTTCCGTTAGCCAGGCTCCGTGGTGCCTCTCGGGTTTTGCCACTCCCGGTGCTAAAAAAAGCATATCTCCATTGGCCAAAAGGCGCTCGGCCCCAGACTCATCCAACACAATGCGAGAGTCCATTTTGCTTGCAACCTTAAAGCTGATTCGCCCTGGAATATTTGTTTTGATAAGCCCCGTGATCACATCTTTTCTTGGGCTTTGCATCGCGAGAACAAGGTGAATTCCACAGGCTCTTGCCATTTGAGCTAAGCGCACCACCCCTTGCTCTACATTGACCTTGTCTACAGACATAAGGTCACCAAACTCTTCCACAACGATCGCGATGTATGGAAGCGGCGTAAAGTAGTACGTTCTCTGAGGAGATTGAAGCTCTAGCTCATGGTTTTCTTGATCATAAATTTCTTTTTGTGCCTTTGATAAACTACCTGTGACTTGGTTAAACTCCTCTAATCCGCGCGCTCCAAAGCGCGACATTGAGCGATATCGTTTTTCCATTTCACTAATGGCCCACTTCAGCGCATTGACCGCTTTTTTCGGCTCCCGGATTGGTGGCATCAATAGATGAGGGATTTTTTCAAAGGCAGCTAAATCCACCTGCTTAGGGTCAATCAAAATAAGTCTTAGGGTTTTGGGAGAGTGCCTAAAAAGCAAGCCTGTTAATATAGAAACCACAAAAACTGATTTTCCGGAACCCGTTGTTCCTGCCACAAGAAGGTGAGGCATTCTTCTTAAGTCGACAACCCTTGCCTCGCCATTCGCCTGTTGCCCTAAAACAACCGGTAGTTTTATTTTTTCATCCCAAAAGGCACTGTCTGTCAGTATGTCTTTTAAATATACTTTTTCCCTTTGAGTGTTTGAAGTTTCTATTCCAACGACATCGCGGCCTGGAACCGGAGCAATAATCCTTACGGACTCTGCGCTAAGAGCTAGGGCTAAGTCATCGGCCAACTCTGTGATTTTTGAGATTTTCACATCAGCATTGGGCTTAAACTCAAAAAGTGTCACTGCCGGCCCGGGCCTAACAGCAACCACTTGTCCCTTCACAGAGAATTGAGACAGCTTGTCTTCTAACATTGCGGTCACTTGCCTCAGCTCGCGCTCGTCTACCTTTGCTCTCGTTAGAGGAGGGTCTTTTAATAACGAAAGCTTCGGCAACTCCCAGTTTTCAATCTGGAGCTGCACCTTTGGCACAAACTTTTTTCTGTTCACTTTTGGAATTTCAACATCTTTTCTTTCATTAGAATCTGAAAATGATAGCTCTATAGGCTCTTCTTCAATGTCTGTTTGATTGAGCAAAAATAGTGGCTCACCGTGTGGCTCCGCATTTGTGGCTTGTGGGCTCGCGCGCTCGACCGGTTTTTTAAAACTCGGAACCTTTATTTGAGCCCCCTGTCTAAACGCCAGACCTGCGTATGAATAGGCAGGAACAAGGGCCCTATTTAAAATAACAACAAGGGGGCTGGTAAAAACTTTTAATAGCTCTTCTAAATTTTTTTGAGTGTATGCAATTGTTAGCACCATCAAGAGTGACCACAAGACAATAGCTGTTCCGCTACGGTTGAGTCCCATGACAAATGTTTTAGAAATTCCCAGGCCAATAGCCCCTGAAATCGGTATTTGCTGAGCAATTAATATTTGAGAGAAATGAAGACCCAAGAGTCCACAAACAGTAAAAATCATCAGCACGGCCCAGGGCGCACGCTGGCTGGCAGTATCTGTGTTTTTCTTTAGTAAGCTGCTAATCGCAAAGTGCGCCAGCATGAGCACGAAAAGCCAGGCTCCCGCACCAAACCCTTGATAAAGAATATCACTGAAAAAACTACCCAAATAACCGCACCAATTGCGCACATGACCATCATATCCCGTGGAATTGAATGATGGGTCTCTAATATCAAAGCTCATGAGCGATGAGGCTGAAAAGGCCGTCAACGCAAAAATAACAACAGTGGTGAAGTCCCTACGGAATTTGTGAAATATAGATGACATACCTTAAGTCTACGCCATGCTTAATTGACTTTGGAAGCAAAGGCTCGTAATTTCCCGACCCTAAACCTCATGATAAAGATCAATGAAATATATCAAAGCATTCAAGGCGAGTCTTCTTACACTGGATGGCCCACTGTGTTTGTACGAACGTCTGGGTGTCACTTGCGTTGCCACTACTGCGACTCGACCTACGCCTACTATGATGGCCAAAAAATGAGCGCGGCCGAAGTTATTGCCGCCATCGGTAAGCACTCCGCAAAACATGTTTGCGTCACAGGAGGGGAGCCCCTACTACAGACCGACGTCTTGCCTGTCATGAAAGAGCTCTGTGATCAAGGCTACTTTGTCTCTCTTGAAACCAGCGGTGCTGTTTCCTGTGCCGGCGTTGATCCTCAAGTTAAAAAAATTATCGACATTAAAACCCCTGAAAGCGGCGCCCCCAACACTTTTGTCAATGAAAATTTGTCCTTGGTGACGTCGCATGATGAGTTTAAATTTGTGATTTGTTCTGAAAAAGACTTCCTATGGGCAAAAAGTTTTGTGCAACAGCAGCAACTGGCAGAAAAATGCTTGGTTTATTTTTCACCTTCGTTCAAAAAGGTTAGTGAAACTTGGTTAGCTGAACAGATTTTAATTTCTAAGTTAGATATTAAACTCCAGCTTCAAATTCACAAATACATATGGCCAGAAACACAACGGGGAGTATAGGTTTAGTGTCTCAGACGCAAAATTACTCAAAAAACTTATTTGTCGCCAATCTACAATCTGTCAGCTTAGAAAAATTAGTTAGATCTAAACTCGAAGTTCTTTTTCAAGACAAAGAGTTTGAGCAAGCAAAAGTAAATGATTTATACAATGCCGTAATGGAACAGGTGGAAAAGCCTCTTATTGAACTTGCCCTACAGGCCTTTAAGGGCAACCAAGTAAAGACCGCGCATTTACTGGGTATCAATAGAAATACATTGAAAAAGAAAATGCACATTTATAAGATTCAAGCAAAGACACTTAAAAACTGATTTTTAGTTAGATGGGCAGCAGGCGGGTCATCTAGGGCAACAACTTTGAGTAAGACCCGCCATATTTTTTGACTTAATTTGATAATTCTTTTTTTAAATCTAACAATGTCTCTTGCAGTAGTTCTGCCACTAAATCTCTTAGTATCTCTTCTGTAAGTCCCTCTGGAGTGATATTAAACCTCTCCAGGAGCTGCGCCAGCTGTTCCTCTGCCATCATCTCCGGCAAATCCATTTCTTTGATCAAATCTAAATAGAGCTTCCTGCTCATTATGCCTCCCTATTGATGTGACAAAATGATTTGATCAAAGGGTCATAAAAATATTGAGGATATTACGCGAGGGGCATGGGATCTAGTCTAACGTCCCGAGGGAGCCATGTTAGGGATGGGACCTGAGCCCGACCTTTGTCCGGAGGAGGGGCGCGACGGCCCAGTGGGAGCGGGGGGGCGAGATGCATATTCAAGATTTTCAAAGCGGCCATACTCTCCAAACCACTTTAACTTTACTGTACCTGTGGGCCCGTTTCTTTGTTTGCGAATCAAAACCTCCGCTACGCCTTTTTCCTGAGCATTTTCCTTGTCATAATAGTCTTCTCTATAAAGCATCATGATCAAGTCTGCATCTTGCTCAATGGACCCGGACTCACGAAGGTCTGACAGCATCGGCTGACGTTCTTGTCGACCCTCAACACCGCGGTTTAGCTGAGAAAGCGCAATCACCGGAATTTTTAGTTCTTTTGCAATGGACTTCAATAGTCTCGAAATTTCGGAAACTTGTCGTTCACGGTTTTCAACTCTTTGTTTCAAATCCATAATTTGAAGATAATCGATAAAGATCATATCCAAACCCTTTTGACGCTTTAGACGTCGAGCCTGGGCTCTGATTTCAAAGGGACTAATACCGGAGGTGTCATCAATATACAGGGGCGCCTCACTCACTACCGTTGCTGCATGAATCAGCCCCGGCCAAGCAGCGTCTTGAATCCTCCCCCCTCTAACATCAGAGATTGGAATGTGGGCCTCTGAGGCTAATATTCTCATCATCAGCTGCTCGCGACCCATCTCAATAGAAAAGTATGCAACATTCTTTTTTTCTTTAAAGGCCGCATGTTGAGCCAGATTCAAACTAAGCGCTGTTTTTCCCATGGAAGGGCGGGCTGCTAAAATAATTAAATCACCCGGCTGAAAGCCACCGGTCATTTTATCTAACTCAGTAAACCCACTGGAAACACCCGTCATTTGATTTTTATTTTTATATCGGTCCTCAATCATATCGAGACTGATTTTAACAAGGTCTCTTACCGGCACCAATCCACCAGCCTGCTTCTGCTCTGAAAGGTTAAAGACCTCACCCTCGACATGGTCCATGAAGCTATTGATATCTTCGTAATCAGCATCGTAGGCTTTTTCAGAAAGCCCTGTGGCCACATGAATTAGCTGCCGTAACAAAGATTTTTCTCTTATGATTTTTGCATAACTGGAAATGTTGGCCGAAGAGGGCGTCAAGGTGATCAGCTCTGCTAAATACGAGGCGCCCCCAACAAGGTCTAGCTCACCTTTATCCGTTAGGTAGTTTGTCACCATCAAAATATCTGTCGGGGAGCTTTTTCGCTGAAGTTCATGTATTGCAGAAAAAATTTTCTGATGAGACGGGCGGTAGAAGTCTTTCTCCGCCACTGCATCCACGATAACGTCCCAAGCGTTCATGTCCAACATGAGACCGCCAAGAACAGATTGCTCTGCCTCTAGGTTATGTGGCGGCACCTTTTGTTGCATTACTTTCTCTCAATATTAATAGCAACTGTGGCCTCTAAGCCATCTCCTAGCTTCACTTTGGCCTTATGTTGGCCCAACACTTTAATGGGGCCATCTAAAAGAATGTCTCTCTTATCAATGCTATGGCCCAGCTTTTCTAGCTCATTGGAAATATCAAAAGATGTGACCGCTCCAAAAAGCTTATCGCCTTCTTCGCCAGCCTCTAAAGAAAAATTCACAGTAACTTTTGATAACTCATCAATCACTGCCTTACGCTTTGTTACAGCCTTTTTCTTGCGAAGCTCCGCCACCTTTTGTAAGTGTTGCCACTCATTCACGCGCCTTTGAGTCGCCTCTACGGCAAGCTTTCTAGGAAGCAAAAAGTTTCTAGCATAACCTGGCTTTACATTAACCAAGTCGCCGACTTTACCAAGACTTTTCACATCATCCTGTAAAATCACTTTCATATTACACCTCTCTCGTTCGTTCTGCTGATTTATTAATCATTTTCTTTCTAAAATCTACCCAATAATCCACTAAACCTAGTGCGCCAACAAATAAAAACATTTGAAGGGCCAATACTAAATATACAAAGGGACGGAACATTGGTGAAAATCTTTGCCATCGAAAAAACGCACCAACCACTGCCATGCCTTGTAAAAAATAAAGAAATACACAGATGTTCAGCGCATTTACTGAAATGGCCTTTAGGGCCTCTGACTCAAGGTCACTAAAAGCACCAACCACCGCTAATAAGAATGGCCAAATAATCTCCGTTGGCAATTGAAATAACCACAGGGGGCGTGGAAATAAAGTTCTCTTTTGGTCGCTCAAAAGACCCAACCAAAGAGCCAGGGCCATCAACATAATAGCAGCAGATGGAATCTGATAAGCCAAGTCTTCTATCGAAACCTTCATGGCCAAACCTAGAGACGCCCACTTGCTTGAAAACAGCTCCACCATCTGTAGAGCCCAAGCGTCAAGGCTAATGCCCTTAAATACGGTGTCCAAGGCAATACAAATGGCACCCAAGAGAACTCCAACGCCCACAGATCCAACCCCTGCAATAAACAGTGGGTGAGACCATTTTTCACTTTTCAAATAATACGCAGTCATTCCAAAGCCAATCACAAGCGCCGCTGCCGACAGAGTATATCCAAAGCCCACCGCAATGGTGATTAACAAAAGCGTATAGAGCATACTCAAACGCAAGCCCACCCTGCGCACCATCCAAAGTTGCGATGAGACCAAGAGTACCTGAAAATATAGGGAGGAGAGTGCCACCAAAAATGCGATCAGCACATACTCCAAAGCCCCAGACTTAGACAGCTTCAAACTCATTCGTCCCTGTCTTCAGATTCAAAACGAGAAGACTCGGCTCGACGCTGCGCTTTTCGCTCTGCAAACTTTGCTTCACGCTCTTTTTCTCGTGCTGCATTTGCTGCAAGATCTTTTTTAAATTTTTCAATAAATTGATTTAAGTCTGTTCCATCTTCTAGGCGCGTATGTAAAAACCGTAAAACACGGTCATTAATTCTCATCACACGCTCTAGCTCTCCAACAGCTTTATTGTTTGCATAGAAGGTCATGTGAAAGAACACGCCGCGAGCGCTTTTCTCAATCGCATTTCCTAAAATGCGACGGCCCCAGGAATCCAGAGTCACAACGCTGCCGTTATAGTCTTCAATAATTTTTTTGTTTCGTTTGAAAAACTCTTTCTGAGCCTCAACTGTAGAGTCGGGGTGAAGAATCACCACTCCCTCGTAGGGTATTAATTTAACTTCTTTTTTGGCACTTGTTGGTGCGGCCATTAGGATCTCCCTTGGTTTTGCCCCAACTTTAGGTGTGGAGCGGGTTTACTGTTTGGTTTTTAAGACCGGTTTTTGTAGCACAGAGGGGTCTTAAGAACAATAAGTTTGGGGAAATAGCCTCATTGAGCGATAGAGCCCTTAATAAAATACAGGATTTATCCGAAACGATAGTATATACAGGATGTTAGCTATGGTGCCTAAAAAGACCGGATATATTAAAGCCTTCGACGATACCCCCATTTATTATGAAGTAAAGGGCGAAGGACCCCCACTGTTCTTTGCCTACGGCCTCGCCTGTAGCTCCAACCATTGGCACCATCAGGTAAAATATTTTTCCCAAAACTACACCTGTATTACCTGGGACTATCGGGGACACAACCGCTCAGAGGCGCCCAAGAACCGAGACCATCTTACGATGGACGCCCTTGCCATGGATCTCAAAAGCTTATGTGACCATCTCAATGTTAAAAGCGCCGGCTTCTTAGGGCACAGTTTTGGTGTTCAGGTTTTATTAAAAACCTACGACACCCACCCCCAGCTTTTTCATAATCTCATTTTTATTAATGGCTTTGCATCAAACCCCATACAGGGCATGTTTGGCGTTGATACTGTTAGCTCTGCCTTTCGTTTGTTTAAACAGGGTTATGAGCAAATGCCCGAGACACTTTCTTATATATGGAAGGCCGCGGCAACAAACCCTATTTCAATGCGACTCACGGGCTTAGCGGGAGGCTTCAATCTCAACTTAACAAGCTTTAAAGACATCGAGATTTATGCCAGAGGAGTTGCCTCCATTGAGCTGGATGTTTTTATTCAACTATTTGATCAAATGATGTTTTACGACGCGCGAGGGGTCTTGCCTAAGGTGACCTGCCCAACCCTTATCATTGGAGGCGATTCTGACTCTGTAACATCCTTGCCGTATCAGCGCCTTTTGCATAAAGAAATAAAGGGGAGTGAGTTTTTAGTTGTTCCCTACGGGTCCCACTGTACGCAATTAGATATGCCTGATTTTGTAAATTTAAAGGTGGAAAAGTTTTTACAAGACATCCATTTTGATGGCGAAAAATCAACGCCACAGGCCGAGAGCGGCGCTTAACCGCCCCGACATTTTTTACTTCTGA
>Ga0066639_10001851_pt1 | contig 18626 bp, 18 predicted proteins | sample CryGeyCG2114_010_2_FD_59504 | JGI IMG/M metagenome (GOLD analysis project Ga0066639, IMG submission 59504) | Groundwater microbial communities from aquifer - Crystal Geyser CG10_big_fil_rev_8/21/14_0.10 | ecosystem: Environmental > Aquatic > Deep subsurface > Groundwater | place: USA: Utah...
ATCTACCTTCGCCCAGCCGTCTCTAGGGCTATGGCCGGTAAGCAAGGCTACGACGGACAAGCAGGAATCGATTGAAAGTTGACACGTGGTAAAAACGTTTAGCAAAAAACCTGTAAAAAAGATCACATAGATCGGAAGTGATCCATATGCAAAAAACTCTGGATTCATCTGGTCAGGAAATCGAAGTTTGGAAACCGAAGATGCGATATTTCGTTCATCAGGATGAAAATAAAACGGCTCTCCCCAATGGATATTATAGAAATGCAAAAACGCACCGATAGCAATTAAAAGTAGCAACAATACTTTTTTCTGCATGAACTTCCTCATACGTTTTATTAGGTAATCGTTAAATTCCAAAAAACAAATAACAAATAACAAATCCCAAATAAACTTCAAATTCTAAATTTCAAATATTTGAAACTTTGATTATTGGAATTTATTTGTTATTTGGTGCTTGGTATTTGAAATTTATTCATGATTCTTTCTCAATGAGTGTTGCCACTTTTTTTCCTAGTGCTACTGCATAGTTTGTCCCTCTATCCCATGGATATACTTGCTGCATGTTTGCAAGGTATACGTTTCGTAAAGGGGTTGTAAACGGAGGGATTTTTTTTGAATAGTTTATAGGAATAATAGGTTGGGCAAACGGTGCTTGAAACATATGAGTCCCTATGATGTGTTGTCTATATTCTTTATTAATTTTTTGAAGAAAGGGATCATATTCATGGAGTAGTTTTTCAGGTGAATATGAAAAAAAACGATGGTGTAGGGGAAGGTAGTTTCCTACATAGATAACATGTTCATTGTTGTAGTACGTCTTGTCCATAAAATTCGTATGTTCGACGATTGCCATAAGAGGAGATGACCTGTCACATACACTTAACCAGTATGTTTTGTCCTGAAAAAAAGGTTTGGAAAGTCGTATGACCAGATTGATTGCTCCAAGGCTCTGAAGAGAAGTTACTCTGTCTATATATTCTCTTGGGAGATCTTCAGCGATTGTTGTAAATGCTTTTGCGGGAAGCGTCACAAGAATTTTGTCAAATGAGTTATGGTACACTTTTTTTCCTCGTTTATTTTCTATCATTAACGTAAGCTTGCCTTTATGTTCCTTGATACGCGAGACATTGGTATTATAAAAAAAAACAGCACCTTTTTGTTTGAGTTTCTCCTCAAGTGCCTCAGTGAACCTGAGGAATCCGCCTTTTGGATAACATAATTTCGCAGTTCGTTGTTTGATTCTGGCCCAAAACCACGCGAGTGATATTTCGTCTTTGTATTTACTAAATTTGTTTGTTAATTGTGGTTCCCAAAGCATGGAATATGCTTTTTTTCCCATAAGTCTAGGCAATACGTCAGACGCTTTGTGCTTTTCAAGGAATTTCGAGTATGGACTAAATCGAAGCAGAGAGAGAGCAAATGCCATTCTTAGTCTATCCTTGATCGAAAGTAATGGGAACGTAAGGACTTTTGTTGGTGAGTCGAGTTGATACATGTGAGATGCTACAAAAACTGAAGTTACTGGGCGTCGAATTTCAACAGGATAGTTGATATCTCGTGCAAGGTTTAATATGTCATCATCATTTGCAAACCAATGATGGTAGTGTTTTTCAAGTGTCCATTTCCATGATGGAACATGAAATCCAATCGCAAGGCCACCTGGTTTTGCATCTTTTTCAAAAAGAAATACATGGTGTCCTTTTTTTTGAAGCGTATAAGCGGCTTGAAGGCCTGTAAATCCGGCACCGATAATGGCTATGTTCATAGTGATTTCAGGCGGGAAAAAAGGTAAACGAAGGCTCCTGCCATTACTATACCAAGAGATGAAATGAGAGCAAGAGGTGCTGCCTCAGATCCTGTTGGCTCAACTGTTGGCATTGGGGTAATTGTCGGAGTCGGTATGCGAGTTGGCGTCGAGGTTGGGGTAATTGTCGGTGTAGGCTCATCAGTTGGCGTTGGCGATTCTTCTTGTTCCTCTTCAATAGCTGGAGTTGGTGTTATAGACACAGCTTGAGACTGTGTTGGTGAAGGTGTTTGCGTCGGACTTGTTGGTGAAACAGAAGGTTCTGTAAATTGACTCCCCTCAGCATAGACAGTAAATGAACGTGTTAATATTCGTAGTATTCCGTTTTGATCTCTGGTTTTTACAGTAATTGTATGATTTCCTGGCTCAAGAGGTGTATCAGGACGAAATGTCCAGCTTCCATTGTCATTTGTTGTTACTGTTGTTTGAATCTCATGACTTGATTGAATTACTATCTCGACTTCTTCGTTTGGAAGAGCTGTTCCTTCAAATGTTGGTTGTTGGTCTGTTAATCCCTCATCTGTTTCTGGAGAAATAATTGTAATAGTTTGTGTTTCTGTTGCTCCTTCACGAAAGAGAGGAAACGTAATTGTTTCTTGTGCTTCTTGATTTTCTCTACCAGTTTCATCAACAGTAAAATTGTATATTTGTGAGAGTGTAATGGTAGGAAGTGGGTCTGCGTTTTGCAATAGAAAGACAGCTTTTGTATTTGAAGTCGGGGAAACAGCACTGAGTGTCATACGCTCGTTGCCTGAAAAACTATAGTAACTACTCAGATCTGCTGTTTTTAAAGAAGAAACATCGAGACTAAATATCCCATCACTATTAGTCTGTGTACTAAGAAGACTCCCATTTTCTGCTGTAACATACACAAGTGCTCCGTTACTTGGTGATCCATCTGGGTTGAGTATAGTTCCCGAAACGAGATGTTCTTCAGTTGGCGCTGTATCAATCGTAGACGCGATTGTCACGACAAAAGGATCCCCACCATCTGTATATTCTCTGCTTCCTGATGTGATAGTAAATGCATAGGCGGTATTTGGGGATAAATTCGAAAGTGTTATAACATGGGTTCGCGATGCAAGTGTTCCGGCAGTTTCAACATTTGTTCTGTCAGTTCCCACGGTTCCATACGAAATGGAACCCAAAACGTCAGAATCTGTTGTATAAGAAACAGTAAATGACGTATCTGTGATGTTGCTTATTTGTATTGATCGCGGTTCATCCTCAGGGGCTGCTTCCCCAGTAAACTGAGTGGTGTTGTTTGCGACAAACACAGCTACTCCGATTCCTACCACGAGAAGAACAAGAGCAAATACAGTTGGTATTCTTCTGTTCAAAAAATCTTGTCTCATCCTTGAATATTTTCTTCTTCTTGAGGTGATTCTGGTATATCTATTGATTCTTCATTAGGTATGACGGTCTCTTCAATCAGCTCATCCTCTTCATCATTTGTTTGAGTTTCCTCTTCAACTTGAGCAGTGACAGGATCAATTGGCTCAACGCGAGATCTCTTTTTTAGGTCTGAAATCGTTTGGTTATCAAAATCTTCAGGGAGTTCCTGGATTTGGAGGGAAAGCACAGGATCAATTGTGGATGTCACATAGCTATGATACGCATTTGATGCAATCCAGATGATAGTGAGAATAAACGATGAAACAGCTAAAAAGAATAAATATCGTTTTGTCATATCATTAGTTATAAAATGTTCTCCCTTGTATCGTAAGTGTCACAATAGGACTATCTGTTGTAAGTCTTGCAAGTGAGATTGATTCGATTGTTGTTACACGCTCAAAATTCGAAATATTCACAAGAAAATTTCTTACTTGGGGATATGTTCCGCTGACAGTTATATCAAACGCAAACAGTTGTGTGTTTTCAGGTAACATCGGCAATGGAGAATTTGATTTCCCCTTAATTCGCTTATGAGCTTCTGTTCCAGTGAGTGAGAGTGTCTCAATTCGCATGTCAGAAAGTGTGACATTTGAGTTGTTGGCTATTGCTTGAATTTGTCCAATAAATCTAACTGGTTGAGGTCTTTGAGGAATTGCTCTATCAACAAGAGCAAGATCAGGAAGAAGTATATCGTATTTTCCTTTCAGGACTTGTAGCGTATTTCTTTTTTGAGACAGTTTTGATTCAACAAGTCGCACGTCTTCAAGTGTTCGTTGCAATTCTATAATAGTAGTAATTGTTGGGTTAACTGCAAATACCCCAAAAACTGTCATCGTAAAAAAAGTTAAAGCAAGAATGCCATACTGTCGTGCTTTTTCTTTTTGCAAAACAGGAAATAATTTTTGGTAGTCAAAGAGTGTTTTTTTTGAGATATTTTTGAGATTTGATCGATTGATTTTCATGGTTAAAGCGCTACATTTACACTAAATGCAATAATACCTTGATCAACCCGGCTTTCTAATTTATTAAGCGAAACGCTTTTTACTCTGGGAAGTTCTTTTAGTTCTTCAAGAAACGCATTGAGAGAGCTAATAGACCGTACAGAACCTTCCATTTGAACAGTCGTTTCTGTTACATCAAGTGTGTTGAAAAGGACTTGACCTGTTGCCAGTGAGATGATCGAATCAACGATGATGATTTCATCATTTGCGAGTATCGTTTGGTCCTGTATAAACAGGAGATCTTCCTGGAGCTTGCGGTATTTTGTTTCGTTTGCCTCAGAAAGTGACACGATGGTTTGTTCTTGTTCGATTTTGTCGCGAAGGTTAATGATTTCACGATCAAGGCCAAATCGGTATAGAAACGCTCCGAGTGCAATTGTGTAGACCACAATAAGGATAGCTCGACCAATAGTAAACGCCCATACCAAGAACTTATCGGAAATGCCTTTCTCCATACGTTTGATAAGGTTTATTGAGCCTGGTTTTTCTTGTTTTTTCTTAAACACAGCAGGAAAAGTCGATTTCCTCGACCTACATTCAGTCTAGGTTCTTTAGAAAAAAATGTCAAAAGCAGAAAATGATAAGGTTAGCCTCACAATACAAAGCAAACATTGGTGTTTTTGTTTTGGATTATTGCCTATTTTTTCATATTCCTCCTCTAGAATATTGAAACTGAGTATGTTATACTCATTTATTAAGTCAAAAGGTAAAAGTCAAAGGTCAAAAGTACAAGTAAAAATTCAAAATTATTGAAACACTTTTTACTTTTGCCTTATGTTTTTGATTTTTGCATTTTGACTTTTGATTTTTTTTATATGGCTGATAAGCAAGCAACAGACAGACTCTATCCACTCGATAAGATCCGAAATATCGGAATTATTGCGCATATTGACGCAGGAAAAACCACGACCACAGAGCGTATTCTTTTTTACACTGGCCGAACATACAAGATTGGTGACATCGATGAAGGAAATACCCAGATGGACTGGATGGAGCAGGAAAAAGAGCGTGGAATTACGATTGTCTCTGCTGCCACGACGACATTCTGGAAAGATCATCGTATCAACATTATTGACACACCCGGCCACGTTGATTTCACCGCTGAAGTAGAAAGGTCACTTCGTGTGTTAGACGGAGGCATTACAGTACTTGATGCTGAAGAAGGTGTGCAGTCTCAATCAGAAACTGTCTGGCGTCAGGCTGATAAATATAAAGTTCCACGTATCTGTTTTGTGAATAAAATGGACAAACTCGGCGCAGATTTCCTCGCAACAGTCAAAAGTATTGAGACACGTCTTGGCGCCAATCCTGCGATTATGGTTTTGCCGATCGGCTCAGAAAATAGCTATGTCGGAAACGTTGACCTTTTTACACGTCAATCAATTGTTTGGGGTTCTGAAGAACTTGGCGCAAAGTTTGAAGTCAAAGACGAAGTGCCTGAAGACATGAAAGATATAGTTGAGGAATATAGATCAAAACTCGTTGAGAAAATTGCAGAGACTGATGATTCTCTTTTGGAAAAATATCTGGGTGGAGAAGAACCAACAGTAGAAGAATTGAAAAAAGCCTTGCGTGCTGCGGTTATTGCTTATAAACTCGTTCCGATTTATGCCGGAACATCACTTCGAAATAAAGGCGTTCAACCCCTTTTGGATGCTGTGGTTGCCTATCTCCCATCTCCTAAAGACTTAAAAGAAGTAAAAGGAATTAATCCGAAAACTGGTGAGGAGGAAGTGAGGCAGTTGACGCTTGAGGAATCATTTTCTGGTCTTGCATTTAAAATCCAAAACGACCCACATGTGGGAAAAATCACCTACTTTAGAGTCTACTCTGGTAAGCTCGAATCTGGATCATATATATATAATAGTACAAAAAACACCAAAGAACGCGTAGGGCGTCTCCTTTTGATGCACGCAAATCAACGGGAAGAAATCAAAGAAAGCTATGCCGGAGAGATTGTTGCGGTGGTTGGGCTTAAAGATACCACTACAGGCGACACGCTCTGTGATGACGGCAAACCGATTATTTTGGAACAAATATCTTTCCCTGAACCGGTTATTTCTCTTGCTATTGAACCCAAGACAAAATCAGATCAGGAAAAGTTGGGGTTGGCTTTAAAACGACTATCAGAAGAAGATCCAACATTTCAAATCAAGACAAATCATGAAACAGGCCAGACGATTATTTCAGGGATTGGTGAACTCCAACTTGAAATTATGGTAGACCGAATGAAGCGAGAATTTGGTGTTGAGGCAAATGTCGGCGCGCCGCAGGTGGCCTACAAAGAAACCATACAAATTGAAGCAACAGGTGAGGGAAAGTATATTCGTCAATCCGGAGGACGCGGTCAGTATGGACACTGCTTGCTTCGAGTTAGTCCTAAGCCTCGAGGTGAAGGGAATGAATTTATCGATGCCATAAAAGGAGGCTCTATTCCGGCAGAATTCGTTAAAGCAGTTGAAAAAGGTGTCAAAGAGACGCTTGAAAACGGTATCCTTCTTGGATATCCAGTAATCGATGTCTCTGTTACCTGTTATGACGGGTCGTATCACGAGGTTGATTCATCAGAAGTTGCTTTTAAAATCGCAGCATCTCAAGCACTTCAGGCAGCTGCCAAGAAAGCAAATATGGCGCTTCTTGAGCCTATTATGAAAGTTGAGGTTACAACGCCACATGAGTTTATGGGAGATCTTATCGGTGATCTTTCTTCAAAGCGAGCGCAGATTTCAGGAAGTGAGGAGAGAGGAACTACGACCATTATCAATGCCATGGTCCCACTTGCTGAAATGTCAGGATACGCAACACAAATTCGCTCAATGTCACAGGGGCGAGCCAGTTATTACATGGAGCCATCTCACTACGAAGAAGTGCCACAAAACATTGTTGGCCAAATGCTTGCCAAGTCAACCTTCACAGGCCGTGTTGAATAAGCCCTCTTGCGAATCCCAACTATTTAATTGGTAAAAAAGGATAAAGCCGTGGAAGAGAACGACGAATTTTTCTTTCAACTTTCTTTTGTAAAAGTTCTCTTCGAGTTACGTACGAGTCTTTCCACTGAGGATCTGTTGTGATATTGGGAAGCGGTTTGTTGTGCTGCCCAGTTTCTTTGAAATCAAGGATATCTGAGACAATTGGGATACTCACACTTGGCGGATATTCAAAGTAGATATGCCCAGCTTTATTTGCTGAAGCAATAAGAAACTCAGACTCTTCAGTCGTTCGCTGCTCAATTCTTCTTCTTTCCGCTTCTTCAGGCGTGATCGTTCCGTCTCGCAGTTGTCTTCTGAGATCTGTTTCAAACGTTCTTCGCTTAAGTTGGAGAAGGCTTTGTACTTCCGGATTAACTCTTTGTACGGGGATAACTGGGTCATCATTTGAGTGAACAATCGTGATTGATTCTGCATAATCTCCGAGATTTTTAATAAGATTTGCCATTTGTGCATTTGAGACGTCTTTGCCCTCTTGGATTGTTCGTATTGGATGTCTTGTAATTCCTTTTGGATTTGTCATACCTCGTATCAGAGGGCGCGCTTGAGGGAGCCTAACGTACCTGATGCTTCTTGTCCGAGCATCTTTACTATTCCGGTAGCCAATTCGAGGATTGGTGGTTTCCCAAGTCCTGATGGGCTCACAAGCACAATGTTTCCGACTTGTATTTGCCCTTCTTCTTTGAGTCTATTGGCAATTGTGAGAACAGTAGATGATCCTTCAGAGTCACCAACCAGATCAATTTTTTCTATGCCCTCACGTTTTATGGCATCAATAAAAGCGTCTGCGTTTCGTAGCGCATACGGATTGTAGATACTCCCCTCGGGGACTTCTGGAGGAGCATATGATGGGTACTGAATTGAGCGAACATCTTTTCTACGTCTAAAAAACTCTCTAAAAAACGGTTTGCAGTTTTTCATCTGTGATGTCCAACCTGTGGCATAGACAACCGTATTTCCACGTGGGTTTTCAGGCGTGACACGAACAGTGGTGTATGTTCCATTCTCTGTTTGATGTGTTTTCATCTGCGAAAACTGCGACTCAAACTGAGCGCTGGGAGACGTGTCATGTGCTCCTGTCCCTTCAATCATTCCTATAGTATACAGCAAGGGAATAAAATTCCCAATACATGTATAATTTGACCGTAAGAGGGAGGTGAACGTATGGCACAAGAGCAAAAACGAGAGATCTCGTTAAATATCAACCTGGACACAACGCCGATTTTGTATACTGATAACATCCTTCTTTCAACAAACGAAGATGGACTGACGATGGATGTTGGCCAAAAGCTCATAGGTACAAACCAAATGCGAATTGTCACACGAATTGGGATGAGTCGAGACCATGCCAAAAAGTTTTTACATGAGCTTGGAAAACTGTTGGCACTGACTGAGGGGCAACGTCAGACCGGGAAAAAGGATAACTAAGAAATACGTATTTAAATACGTATTTCTTCACGATCGTTATGATTCGGCATGCAACAGATTCTGATTTTGAACACATAACAGCGATTCGAAAACCATACCTCTTGGACACAGAACGTGTTATAGAATCATCCTATCGATTTCAGATGCAAGAATCTGGGTTTATTGGCAGCTTAACCAAAGTTGAATTTCGAGAAGATCTTCACCATCTGTTTTTGGTTGATGAGGATGAGACGGGCATTACAGGATATCTGAGAGTTGATCAAGACCGTGAATACAAAGACAATGATAAAAAAATATGGTTCTCAGATGACGCGAAGGAGAGTTACATGAGTGGATCCCATGCCGAGATTGGAATGATTGGAACAAGAGAGGATAAAAAAAGACAAGGTATTGCCGGGACCCTCCTTGAAGAAGCAACGTTGCTTTTGAGGTCAAAGAATATAGTATATTTGTTTTCAATACTTGTTGTTTCACCCCTGACAAACGTACCTTCTCTCATGTTTCATGAAAAACATAATTTTGAAAGAATAGCGATTTCCATTCCTCATTACCATTTTGATCTTCATAACTATCAGAGTTTTCACTATCGAAAATCCCTCTAAGAACGCGCCTTGCTTTTCTTCGTCTATTCATTCTATGATGGGATTATGCCGTGTTTTACGGTAGTTTTGTGTATTCATGAATAGGTTTTTTTCGGGATCCAATAAGCTTCTTGCAATTGGCATTATCATTGTCCTTGTTATCGCTCTTGGTTTGACGCTCTTTATCCTAAGGCAGCAACAAAACCTTCAGCAAGAAGCAGCAGGAGATCCGGATCTTGTCGTACCACTGTTTCAGCTTACTGATGCAGGAGGAAATGTACGGTCGACATTTAATCCAGGTGAAGAAATCTATGTACGTATCACGATAAAAAATCAGGGTGGATCTCGTGGTGAATCACTCGATGGTTCGACACGCTCTCAAATCTATGCCAATTCCCCTGATCCTGTCTCGATAAATACTGCCTCAGATATCGGTGTTGTGATGACAAATGGTGAATTTGGGACAGGAGCTGAGAACACGTATAATTCGATTTATGGAGGACAAGGAGAATTTGCATTTACCGAAAATCGTTCATGGACGGCATGGGGTACAGGAGATTTTACTGCACGCATATTTGTCAATTTTAATGGCAACGTTTCAGAGAGTTCTCTTGATAACAATCAAGCGACGTTTTCCTATACAGTTACAGATACTCCGATTTATAAGTCAGGAACTACGCAGTCCAGTCAGCCTTCGGGATTTAATACCTTTGTATGCGATAGCCGTACAGTAAATAGCGTAACTGCATGTGTTGTGTCAGGTCCTGTCAACGGAAACGCATACGCCCGTATTACTAACAACGGTTCAACAACCAGAAAAGTAGGTGCTGCTGCCTATCAAGCATATTATGACTATCCTGACCCCTACCCTACGTGTCTTCCCTCAGAGTGTCCACGTGAATATGACTGGATTTGGACTCAGACGATTTATTCAGCACAAACAACAAATCTTGCACCCGGTGCGACAACGTATATTACTCTTCCTGTGCCAAGTTGTAACTGGCAGATTGATGCGTTTCTTGGAGATACACTTCTCTCCTATAAGCCGCCGAATCAATTTTACTCAGGTCTTGGGACATATATTGATGGATGGCTTGAACAGTACAATGGGATAGAAGAGTGTAAGCCTTTTCAGCCAACACCAACACCTACGCCAACAGTCTCAGCTCCACCCTCACCGACACTTTCGTTAACACCTACTTTGACACCGAGTCTGACGCCAACTGGGACGCTTAGCCCGTCTCCAACACCATCTAATACCCCAACGCCAACGAATACGCCAATACCAACACCTACGCCAACGGTAACAATAACAGTTACGCCTACCCCAACCGTATGTCCAGTTCCTGAAGGAGTACTAAATGTGCGGATTGAATGTCCGTTTTGTGACTTATGAGAATTCATATAGATAAACGAATAGCAACAATTGTAGGGATAATAGTTTTTCTTGTTCTCTTGATTGGTGTATATTTTGTTATCCAAGAGGTTCAGCGTCAACAAGAGCTTCGTCAGCGTGCAGCAGAGCCTGATGTTTGTGCTGTGAATCAACCTACTGATACCCTTCTTGTCTTTGATCGCTCAGCCAGTATGCAAGAGCCTACTTCTCAAAGTGACCCTACCCCTCGTATGACACGGGCAAAAGATGCTGCATCAAGCTTTGTTGATTTTCTTATTCAGCAAAATGTGTCCCAAAATCATCAAATGGGACTTGTGTCTCTTGCTGGCGAGGCAACATCCTTTGTTGAATCTCCTCTTACAACAGATCTTGCGTCAGTAAAGTCGTCAATAAGTAATCTATCAATTGAAAGTGAAACATGTTTTGAATGTGCACTCAAAAAAACAAACGATGAATTTGCATCGCGGGGACGACCAGATATAAAAAAAGTTGTTATTTTGTTAACAGATGGTGGTGCGACTCGATACATTGGATCAACACCACCTTATACAGAAGCAAGTTATCAAGAAGCAGAACGACTCGCTCTTGAAGAAGCAAAACGAGGACACGATCAATACGGAATTGTCTACTATACGATAGGATTTGGTGATGATGTGAGAGTACAGTTTCTTAGCGATATTGCTGAAGAAACTGGTGGTGAGTACTTCTTCGTACCATCTGCAGCAGATCTTCAAGGAGTATTCCAGGAAATCTCAACAATTATCGGTAAAGGATCAATAACAGGTATGGTATTTCGCGATGAAAATGGAAATAGTGTATACGATGATTTTGAGAGACCAGTTACAGGGTGGCCAATACGGCTTACTGATTCTGTTAACAATATTGTTTCAACAGTTACGACAGATAATCTCGGACAATATTCGTTTACAGGAGTTTGTGATGGACAATATACAGTATCTGAAGAATCTCGATCGGGATGGCAACAAACATATCCCCAAGAGCAAACCTACACTGTAACGATTACAGGTGGAAGCGCAGAGAGCGATCTCATTTTTGGAAACCAACAACTCGAGTTATTCTGTCCGGTTGAAAAAGGAATTTGTAGATGGGATCCTGTTTCAAGTGCAGTTACCTATCAGGTAGTTGTCCAAGAGACATTCCCAAATTCGTCAAATCCTCCCGTCACAGTTATTTCTCAGACAGTACAGGCACCTACAACCCAACTTATTTTTGATGCAAAACCTGGCAGTACATATACTTGCCGTGTTTCTGCTGTCAATAGTTGTGGTGTCGGTCCTGAGGGCAGTACAACATTTGCATGTCCAGTTGCACCTCCTCCAACAGTGACTCCATCTCCAACAGCAACAATAACGCCAACAGGTACTCTTACCCCCACGCTGTCCCCAACAGTGACACCAACGGGAACGTTGTCGCCTACACTGACGCCTACAATTACGCCAACTCCAACAGATACGCCAACACCTACTAACACACCAACGAATACGCCAACACGAACACCGACACCAACCAATACACCTGTACCAACGCGTACTCCAACTCCATCACCAACAAATACGCCAGCTCCGACAAGTACACCGGCTCCTACGAGCACGCCAACTCCAACAGAGCCACCGGTTATTGCTCAAGCCCCAACGAATACTCCAACGCCAACATCTGTTGTACCGACCAATACGCCTGCCCCAACACTTCCACCAACTGGTAGCTCAACCTCAACTATTATCGGTGTTGCAGCTTCAATCCTCGTTATTGTTGGAACAATTCTCTTCTTCGCTCTGTAAAACCTCGGTGGCTCGAAGTGGTTTCGTAATGTAAAGTTAACTTGACAATTATCCCCGGCGTTGCTATCCTCAGTCTATGTATGGAATCTGTAAAAAACCGAGTGTATACGTATCGAACAGAACAAAAAGTGACTCAAGAAGAACTCGCAAAAGCTGTTGGTGTGACGCGCCAAACTATTATCGCAATTGAGAAAGGCAACTATACGCCATCTGTTTCACTTGCCTTAAAAATTGCAAAATTCTTTACAAAAAAAGTTGAGGAGGTTTTTTACGTATCATGATCGAACTCATTTTGTCAGGTGTCATTCTTGTACTTCTTACTCTTCTTCTCAATCCGCTTGATTTTTGGATGCCAGACTCGATGCATATGGTGATTCTGGTCGGACTTGTGGTTGTTTTTTCTTTATTTGCCTTGTTTATCTATCGTGAGAAAGCCAAAGATGAACGAGAAGTATTGCATAGATTTATTGCAGGAAGATTTGCGTATTTGATCGGAACGACAACACTTGTTATAGGTATTGTATTTGAAACACTTAACCACAGGTACAATACGTGGCTTCTTTTGACACTGGGGATTATGATTCTAGCCAAGATCGCTGGTGTTTTGTATGGAAAAATGAAATACTGAAAAATATATCGCGAACATGCGGAAATTAACGCTGAAGGACGCAGAAGAAATATGAAAGGGATTGTAATTGTTCTAGTTTTAATTATCGTTTTGGGAATTGGAGGATTTTTGTTTTTCCAAAATTCCGGCTCAGAAAATCCATTAACAACTTCTCAATCAAATCAGACTACATCAAATGCGTCTGAGCCGCGGATGATCGAAGGATATCAAGGTGAAGTTCTGGCAGGAGAGGCTACGCCTTACATCGTGTTTCATCAGGCTGATTACGAAAAAGCGATTGCTGATGGGAAGGTGATATTAGTGAATTTCTATGCCAATTGGTGTCCTATTTGTCGTGCGGAACAGTCAGAAATATTCGAAGGATTTGAGGATTTGAATCTTTCTAATGTTGTTGGATTTCAAGTGAACTTCAAAGACGATCAAACAGATGATGATGAGCAAGTTCTTGCTGACCAGTTTCAGATTCCTTATCAGCACACCAAAGTAATCCTTGTTGATGGACAGGAAGTATTTAAAGAGACAGTGCAGTGGGAGAGAAAAGATGTGCTGGAAACACTCAGTCGATATGCAAATCAATAAATTTGAAATTTTCAATTTTTAATTTTTATTGAAATATTAATTTTTAAAATTTAAATATTTAAACATTGAAAATTCATTTCAAATTGTAAATTTCAAATTAAAAATTAATTATGTCTATTTTACTCATCTTCGCCTTCATCTCAGGTTTAGTTACAATCCTTGCTCCATGTATTTGGCCGCTTTTGCCTATTATTCTCTCGACATCTCTTCAAGGAGGAAAAGCAAAGTCACTTGGGATAACTCTTGGTATTATGTTCTCGTTTGGAGCCTATACACTGAGTGTTTCCTACCTTGTCAAATATTTTGGATTTAATCCTGATATTCTTCGTATTTTTGCCATTATCGTTCTTATTCTTCTTGGTCTGATGATGGCTCTTCCTCCCCTTACGAGGCTGGTTGAAGGACTTGTGAGTCGATTTGTAGGTAAAGTTGGTCAGGGAAATAGTGGGCGAACTGGTTTTTGGGGAGGACTTGTTACCGGTTTGTCACTTGGTATTGTTTGGACCCCGTGTGCAGGACCTATCCTGACTGCGATTGCGACATTATCGGCAACTGCAAATGTCAATTTTGGAATCATTCTTGTCACAATTTCATACCTCATCGGTGTTGGTATTCCGCTTTTTTTCTTCTCGTACGGTGGACAAAAAATCGTCACAAATACGCGTTTTCTCTCACAATATACCGGTCGTATTCAACAAATATTTGGCGTCATCTTGATTCTGACAGCTGTTGCAATTGCGACAAATTACGACAAAGTCCTTCAGGCGCGACTGTTGGATCTTTTCCCCTCCTACTCAAGTTTTTTGACATCTTTTGAAACTAATGAGGCTGTTGAGCAGGAGCTTGATCGTTTGCGTGGGGAAATGGATGAAAATGCATTGAATTTGTCAGAAGGAAGGACATCAGATCCTGTTCTCAATGTCACAAACAATCCTCAGGCGCCGGATTTTGTCGGCATCACCAATTGGCTCAATAGTGATCCATTGACGATGGGCGATTTGAGAGGAAAAGTTGTACTCATCGACTTCTGGACGTATACATGTATCAACTGTATTCGAACACTTCCCTATGTGACGAGCTGGTATGAAAAATATAAAGACGATGGGTTAGTTGTGGTAGGTGTCCATACGCCGGAATTTGAATTTGAGAAAAACACAGAGAATGTATCAGATGCGATAGAGCGCTTCAGTATTACCTATCCTGTGGCTCAGGACAATGATTATTCAACCTGGCGGGCGTATAACAATCGTTACTGGCCTGCAAAATATTTGATTGACAAGGAAGGAGTTGTCAGGCGATTTCACTTTGGAGAAGGTGAATACGAAGAAACAGAAAAAGCAATTCAGCTTCTTCTCAAAGAAGCAGGAAGTATTGTCAGTGAAGATACTGTGAAACTTGAAGACAGAACGCCTCGTACTCGTTTGACTCCAGAAACATATCTTGGCTCTCAGCGCATGGAATATTATTTTCCTGGAGGAAATTTGTCAGATGGGCAGAAAAATTTCACACTTCCTGAGGATACCCCACAGAATTCATTTACTCTCGGTGGGACGTGGACAATAGCACCTGAGTATTCAATGGCAGGCCAGAATGCAGAGCTTTCAAACAATTTTTTTGCAGATAGAGTGTTTCTCGTGATGCGACCGCCTGAGGGTATTAGTAATGCCCGTGTAAGGGTATGGATTGATGGAAATGTGGCGAACAGTGAAAACGCTGGGGATGATGTGGATCCAGAGACGGGAATTGTCACGCTCGATACAGACAGGCTCTATGAACTAGTTAACTTTGGAGGGTCGATTGGCAATCACGTTTTGCGACTTGAATTTCTCACACCAGGCATCGAAGCTTTCGCCTTCACCTACGGATAGATAGGTGATATAGTGTATAATAGTCTCCCAGTGAAGAAGGCTTTGTTCATTATCTTCGGAATCTTCTTTGTCCTCTTATTACTTTTTGTTACCCAATTTGCAGTTAAACAAAAAGTACAAAGAGATATTTCTTCAGTTGCTTCAACCGATGTCCGTGTTTCTCCAACTCCTTATACAACGGTAATTCCAAAAGATAACGAAACGCAATCTGTGTTTGTTCCCTATTGGACAATGGGAAATGGAATTGAAGGCGCAGAAGATCGATTTATCTATTTTGGAATATCGGTAGATACCACGGGGATTAATAAAGATGATGAAGGGTATAGAAGGCTCAACCAGTTTGTCAATCAATTTGATAACAATACAGAAACATACTTGACAGTACGCATGCTTGATCAAGAAACGAATTTTGAAATATTAGAAGATCCATTGATGCAGGATCGTGTCATTTCAGAAACGATGGAGCTTGTCGATACATATGGATTTGATGGAGTCGTGCTTGATTTGGAGCTCAAAGCGTTTCCTTTTGATTCTGTTGTTTCACAGATCAATGAGTTTATTATGCTTTTTTATCAAGAGGCGAAACGTCAAAACACTCAGTTTGCTGTTGCGATCTATGGAGATACGTTTTATAGGGTCAGGCCTTTTGACGTGAAGTATATTGCCAAAAACGCAGATGAGATGATGATTATGGCATATGATTTTCATAAATCAGGCGGAAATCCAGGTCCAAATTTTCCATTGCATGGAGGTGAGATCTACGGATATGATTATCGTGAAATGATACATGACTTTCTTGCTGTTGTCCCTCCTGAAAAACTCACAGTTATTTTTGGTATGTTTGGATACAATTGGTATGTTGATGACAAAAATATCTCACTTGCAAGCGGGGAGCCACTAAGCATGCTTCAGATGCAAGCACGGTATGGAATTAATTGTTCATATCGAAATTGTGTACAGAAACGAGATGACCTCTCGTCTGAAACAACTATTTCCTATATTGATGAAAACGACAACAAACACGTCGTGTGGTTTGAAGATAGTGAGTCAGTCAAAGCGAAGAAGAAATTTTTACAGGAACGAGGTGTCAATTCTTTCTCCCACTGGGCATATTCGTACTATTAGTTTGAGTATATACGTTTATGAGAGGGTTTTGCCCATTAGTTTGTAAAGTACTTGTAGACTGCTTCTGAGATTTGGGCATGAACTTCTGCTGCGTTTTGTTGGCTGTTTGTTTCTGAGAGAAGGACTATGACATAGTCTCCATTGTCGGTAAAGACAATGCCGGCGTCGTGTTTGACCTTATCTAGCTCGCCTGTCTTGTGCGCTATTACTGTCCCTTCAGGAAGGAATTTGGGAATCCGATCGTTCCAGGTCTGCTCTGCCAAAAGCGCCATCATTTCAGTCGACATGTCTTCATTTATGATCTCTCTATTGTACAGTTGTCCATAAAACGCTGCGATATCACGGGCTGTTGTGGTTGGTGGATCCAGATGAGAATTGCTATAGCCATATTCCTCCATGAATGCTTTGACATTTGAGAGTCTGACAGTTTGAGAGAGAAGGAGAGCTGAATAGTTATCAGATATGGTGATCATGTCAAAAAGCGCTTTTTCAACAGTCATGGCAATCTCACCCCCCTTTTTCTCTGCTGATTCGGTTGCGATATTAAATCGTTCATTGATTTTTGCTATTTCATCGCTCATTACTGTCTGTTTTGTTAGTGTTCCTTCATCAATTTCTTGATACACTGCACCCATTACCCACAGTTTGTAAAGACTTGCTGAGGCAAACTGTCTATCCTCATTGAGTGTATATGTTTCTCCTGTGTTTAGATTCTCAATAACGATAGCATATACGCCTTCTTCATTTTCAAGAAGTGGGAGAATACGTTCTTCAAGACCTGCATTGTTTGTCGTCAGATTCATAATTGTCCCAAGAGGTGAGACGAATGTTGAAAGAGGAGAATCATGAGACGTGTTTTTTTGAAGAAATGAAAACGTCATCACAAGAAAAATCATGACGAAGAAGAGTATGATACTTATTCCTCCAATAACCACTATCCATTTGATGAGTTTTAGTTGTTTGTTATTTCTTCTTGCGCTTCGTGATTGATAGTGATATTTCATGTCTCTTGCTTTTTTGTGCCTATCTCTGATAAAATCGTTGCACATTGACAATATACAGTATATTTGTATGTTTTCAATGAAAAGGTATTGACGGTAAGAACAAAATATTGTATGATACCTAAATCTCATTGAATAGATGAGCTTTATATTTCTTTGATTTAAAAATATGGCTGACACAAAATTTGAGCGAACAAAACCACACGTCAATATCGGGACCATTGGTCACGTCGATCATGGTAAGACGACAACAACCGCTGCTATTACGACAGTTCTTGCAAAAAAAGGTATGGCAAAGGCCAAGAAATACGAGGACATCGATAACGCCCCTGAAGAAAAAGCCCGCGGAGTCACCATCAATATTTCCCACCAAGAATACGAAACAGATAAAAGACACTATGCACACATCGATGCTCCAGGTCATGCTGATTACATCAAAAACATGATCACAGGAGCAGCACAGATGGATGGCGCAATTCTTGTTGTTTCAGCTCCTGATGGCCCAATGCCTCAAACCCGAGAACACATCCTTCTAGCACGCCAGGTTGGTGTTCCAGCAATTGTTGTCTTCCTTAACAAAACTGACATGGTTTCCGATCCAGAGCTTCTTGATCTTGTTGAAATGGAAGTTCGTGAACTTCTCTCAAAATATCAGTATCCAGGAGATGATACGCCAATTATTCGTGGATCAGCTCTTAAGGCACTCGAAGGAGATGGCGAGGCAGAAAAGCAGATTGAAGAGCTTATGAAAACAGTTGATGAATATATCCCTACTCCAGCTCGTGATCTTGATAAGCCATTTCTTATGCCTGTTGAGGACGTCTTTTCAATTAAAGGTCGAGGAACTGTTGTTACAGGAAGAATTGAAAGAGGAGTAGTTAAAGTTAATGAAACTGTTGAAATCGTTGGTATCAAGCCAACATCATCTACTGTTGTTACCGGTGTAGAAATGTTTAAGAAACAACTTGATGAAGGTCAGGCTGGAGACAATGTTGGACTTCTCCTTCGCGGTATTGAAAAAGATGATGTTGAAC
>Ga0066639_10001852_pt1 | contig 18625 bp, 14 predicted proteins | sample CryGeyCG2114_010_2_FD_59504 | JGI IMG/M metagenome (GOLD analysis project Ga0066639, IMG submission 59504) | Groundwater microbial communities from aquifer - Crystal Geyser CG10_big_fil_rev_8/21/14_0.10 | ecosystem: Environmental > Aquatic > Deep subsurface > Groundwater | place: USA: Utah...
TATGTAGGTAAGCGCGATTATAATTCTTTTTTGTGGTTGGAGTGTTACTCCAGCAATGCGTAAATTCATAATTATCCTTGACGTTGTTTATGTTTTGGATTTGAGCAAACAATATAAACGCGTTTTTTTCTGCGAATAACGCGACATTTCGGACACATTGGTTTTACAGATGCTCTAACTTTCATAACTATCGTCGGTAAACAATTCGACCCTTTGTCAGGTCGTAGGGTGTCATTTCTAAAATGACATTATCTCCTGGCACAATTCTTATTTTAAACATCCTCATTTTTCCCGATAAATGCGCAAGAACTTCATGATCATTCTGCAGTCGGACACGGAACATAGTATTTGGGAGCAGCTCTTCAACAACGGCTTCTTGGTGGATGAAACCTGGCTTTGGCTTTGGGACATAGCTTTTACGCGAAACCCCAGAGCTTTGATTCTTTTTTTTGTCCTTTTTTGCCATTGAAATCACTAAAAATTCGTGTATTTCAGCACGAACGTATAGATTTCCGTCCTATGTTGCTGAATATCGAGACTAAGTCGTGAATAGCAGTATTGTAAGTATCAAATGTAAGTATACACAAGTATATGTTCAGGTGTCAATACCTCAGTTTTTTAGCTAAGTATAGCCTTTATCCTTCGTATACCCTGTGCGATGGATTTTTCAGACACAATAGTGAGTTTACCAATTTCCCCTGTTCGTTCAACATGGGGCCCGCCACAAAGTTCTCTTGAAAATACATCAGAAGTTTTTGAGTCCACAACAGAGTAAACAGTAACAGGATCAGGGTATTTTTCCCTAAAAAATGCTAAAGCCCCGCTTTTTATTGCCTGCTGAAGCGGGACAACCTCCCTTGTTATCGCAAAATTCTGTGTAATAGCGTAGTTGATACTTGATTCAATTTGTTTTTTTTCTTCATCTGTTAATTTGCGAGGAAAAGAAAAATCAAAACGAAGACGTTCTGTGTTAATGTCTGAACCCTGTTGAGTCACTGTATCACCAAGAATCCGCCGTAATACGGCGTGCAATAAATGAGTAGCGGTATGCAAGCGGGTTATTTTTTTTCTTTCCTCAGCACTTATCTCAGCGGAATGAACTAAGTCCAAACCGTGACCACCGAACTTTTTCTGTGAACCTTGTTTTGAGGTTTCTTTATGCTTTTGAGTAAGTTTAGCTATCTCAGTGGTATCAAAACTATATCCCTCATTTTTAAGCTGCTCAAGAGAAAAACCATAAGTTGTTAACAATGTAAAAGCCTCTTGTGGTGAAAGAGTTCTACTCGAAGGGCCGCGTAAGGGTTCAATTTGAGAAGTAATGCTATTCTGAGGTCTTATTTTTTTGAGGTAGTGTTCAACTTTTCTTTCTCTTACGGCGTGATACATTTCCTGTTCCTCAAGCATTTGTGAAAGTATATGAGCTTGTTTTTTGTGCAAATCTGGATATGTAGTCCTATATTGTTTTACAACAGCGTTCAAAACTTTTTCAAGATTAGCATGACGTTGCTCGTATTGATCAAGTGCTTTTCTGAAAATTCTACGTAAGACTGCCTGCTGTTCTTTTTTTCCGAACACAACATCATCACTCAATAAAAATATTGACGATCGTAAATGATCTGCTGCGATGCGAATGCGCGTGCCAATGGGAGTTTCTTTATTAGCTGAAAAAGCTGGATCAGATTGGATCTCTTCAATCAAAGAAGACATGATGCTCGTTTCAAAAATTGACGGTTTTTGTTCAACTATAACGCTAATTCGTTCAAGTCCCATCCCGGTGTCAATATTCTTTGTTGGTAATTCAGAGAATTTGCCTGTTTTACTTTTTTCATATTGCATGAAAACAATATTCCAAATTTCAATAAGAGAGCTTTCATCAAACGCGTTGAGTTTTTTGTCTGGGTATGGATAATATATTTCCGATGATGGTCCGCATGGGCCAGTAGCACCTGGTGGCCCCCAAAAATTATCCTCTGAGCCACGAGCAATAATTCTTTCCTCTGGAATCCCTGCTTTTTTCCATAACTCCATCGCCTCAAGATCTGCGGGAATATTATGTATTGAATCTCCTCCAAAATAGGTTACCCACATATCCGTAGCATCAAGATGCAATTTTTTTGTAAGAAATTCGACTGCAAAAGAAATCGCTTGATCTTTGAAGTAATCATTAAAGCTGAAATTTCCAAGCATTTCGAAAAACGTAAGATGTGTTGCGTCACCTATTTCATCAATATCTGTCACCCGAAAACATTTTTGTACTGACGTTGCGCGTGGTTGGCCAAGTTCTTTTTTTGCAACCAATGGATCGCCTAGAAAATAGGGTTTAAATTGTTGCATGCCTGCTATACTAAAGAGAACGCTTCGGTCATTCGCTGGCACCAGCGAAGAGCTTTGTACGAGGGTGTGTGGAAATTTTTTTTGCTTTTCGAAAAAAGTGAGAAACTCATTTCGAACATCTTTGGCTTTCATGTAATTAGTGTATTTGATTGTTAATCGTTATGCAACTCTTGATGAAATAATGCCGCTAGCGACGCAAATTTGGTCGTCAAAAATTGCGCATAATTGACCTGGAGTTACAGCTCGTTGCGGGGTAATAAACTTTACTTCTAAATCCCCTCCTGTATTTTGAGCGATAAGTGCAGACTGCGGTTTTTGTTGATAACGGATTTGAATAAACATCGGTTTCATGAAATCACGCGCAGGGCCGACCCACACAATATCTTCAAGTACACATCCAGATGAATAAAGAACCGGGTGCTCTTTTCCTTGCGCGACAAACAGAGCGTTTGTCGTAGGATTCTTATCAACGACATAATATGGCTCAGTGGTACCTCCGATACGAATCCCTTCGCGCTGACCAATCGTGTATAATGCTAATCCATTATGGGATCCAACGACTACTCCGTCTATTGTTTTTATGGGACCACTCTCAAGCTTCATGTGACGTTTTATAAAGGTAGGAACATCAATTTTTCCAATAAAACATATTCCTTGGCTATCTTTACGTTCCGCATTCGGTAGATGAAAGGCACGTGCAAGCTCCCGAACCTTATTTTTTGTTAAGTGACCTATAGGAAAAAACACTCGGGAAAATATTTCTTGCTCAACACGACACAAGAAATATGACTGATCTTTTTTGGTATCAATCCCCCGTCGTAACTCAAATACATGTTGGGGTGTGCAGGTGAGTTGCGCGTAGTGACCAGTCGCAATATATGAAAAACCCTCTTTGAGTGCCTTTCGCAAAAAACAACCGAATTTTATGTCTTGGTTACACATGACGTCAGGATTTGGAGTCCTTCCTTTTTTAAGTTCTCGAAAAAAATATTTTAAAACTGTCTCCGTGTATTCACGTTCAAAATTCCACGTTACAAAAGGTATACCCAGGTGCTTCGCAGCTGCTTCGGCTGATTTCTGATCTTCTTTCCATGTACATTCGTCCGCGTAAGCTTCTTCAGGTTCGTAGGTTTTCATAAATATGCCGGTTACTGCGAAACCCGCGCGCAGTAACAATAGCGCTGAAACAGCGGAATCAACTCCACCACTTAACGCCACAGCAATCCGAACCTTATTTTTATTCATTTGTAGTAATTTTAGGGAACGTGAACGGTTCTTGTGTAACGGGGCCTCGGTGTAATAGCATGACCACAAAATAAAAAAGTAATTCTATAAGTGTCAGCCATACTCGTGAAATTAAAGAAAAAAGCGATGCTATTGCGGCAGGTATTGACCCTGTTAAGCCAATTGAAAATATAAGCTCACGGACACCAAGTCCGCTTGGCGTTAAGAGACTTGCGTAGCCTATAAGCCAAGAAAAAATTGAGAAGGTTAAAATTAAAACAAAAGTGTTTGTCGTTTGTGAAAAAATTCCATAGAACAAGAAAACGTTGCAAAAAGCGTACGACAACCACAAGGTGATATAGAGTGGGATAAGTTTTGATAAACGTTTTATGGAGATATCGGCAGCGACAAAAGCAAAAGAAAAAATCTTCGAAATTATTTTCGATCCTTTGTGTATAAGGTATGGTAATAAAAAAATAAGTGACAATGAAAAAATGAGGAGTATTCCCAATAATCGCCAAACAGATTCAAGTCCTGGCGTAATAAGAAGCCCAAGACCAGACAAAGCGGTAACAGTTAGAAGTAACAACGCGGTATCTTCAATCAACAACATGACAGCGCTTTTTTTTGGAATACCATATTTTGGCCCTTTTATAATACGCGCACCCAACCCCCAAACATTACCAGGAATGTATCTGATTATTTCTGAGGTTGAAAAATAGTGTGCCGCGGGAATAACACCAATCGCAAATGTACGTTGACGTATAAGTTTAGCCCAAGCATAGTTTCGGAGAAAGAAATATAACAAGCCACTCAACAACGAAACAATAAGGTACGTTATTCGAATATCAATTTGACCCCAGGTTATATTTTGAACGCTGGTAAACAAAAAATAGCCCACAAAAAATAATGCCGTAATAGATATTAATCTTCCAAGCCATAGCTTCATATTAGAGCTCCTTGTCTATCGGCGGATCTTGTTTTGTTTTTTGTGAAGTTAATAACTCCGCGATAAAGCCCGTCATAACAAACTGAAGTCCGGCAAGGAAAAAAAGAATTCCAAACAGTAAAAGAGGGCGATCCCCTATTTGGTGTCCTAAAAAATGGACGATTGCCATGTATATTAAAATAATTAACCCTATAACCGACAATAAAAGACCTAAACTTCCAAAAAAATGAAGTGGTTTTTTGCTGTACTTTATCAAAAAAAATACGGTAAAAAGATCAAAAAATCCTTTAAAAAATCTAGAGAAACCATATTTGGAAACACCAAACTTTCTACTGTGGTGTGTTGTTTCTAATTCAGTTACACGAAAACCTTGCGCGTGCGCAAAGATAAGCATATAACGATACAAATCGCCATACAATGGAATGTTACGTGCGACAGATTGCTTGAAAGCTTTTAATCCACAGTTCATATCATGAATTCGTAATCCAAACATCTGCCGTATAATCGAATTAATAACACGGGAAGGTATGACTTTATGCCAAGGATCGTGCCGTTTTGCTTTCCATCCTGATACCGCATCATATCCCTCATCAATTTTTTTTAGCAAACGCGGAATATCTTGTGGATCATCCTGTAAATCAGCGTCAAGCATGATAATTCGTTCTCCACGTGCTCTAGCAAAACCAGCTTGCAGTGCCATCGCTTTTCCGCAATTAGTTCGAAAATGCAAAACAACGAGTTGAGGCATGATCTTTTTTATTGCTGAAAGGACTGAAAAAGTATTATCATTACTCCCATCGTCTATAACAATTATTTCGTATTCAGACCAAGACTGAGCATCAGCAATCCGCTGAATCTGGGTAAGTAATTTAGGTAAACTTTCTGACTCGTTATAACTAGGAATGACTAAAGAAATTTTCATATTACCTCGTAACTGCGTCGAGCACTTCTTTAATATGCTTAAGTCGATCTTCTTGAAAATCTTTTTCCGTAACACCAGACGCGACCCGAATGGCTAACAAAGGTTTTGATAAATCTCTCTGGATTAGGTGTTTTGGGTAATGATGTTCGATGGCCCCATGTGGTAAAATATAAACGCGTGCCGCGTGTAAAATCTCCTGCTCTTTGTCAAATGAATCAGTTTTCCGCACCTCTGTTATAACTTTAATGTTTGGGTCTAAAAATGCATCTTTATCTAACATAACAACGTAATAAATATGAAAAGCGCGTAAAAGTCGTACGTACGTATCAATGTTTTCTTTACCATGGACAGGGATAACCTTAATATCTAATGTCGTATCGGGGTAGAATGATTGTAAAAGTTGTCTCATAAATATTCTATCCGAAACTCCCTCAACCAGTAAGACTCTATCCGCAAAAAACATTTCACAGTTGTCAGCATTTAATTCTTGCTCCAACCTCGTTAAGTCAATTGCGCTTGGTTCAAGCGTATGAAAATGTGTCCCCTGTTGTTTATCTTGCACGGTACGAAATACGTTCGATAACGCTTCAGGCTGCACAAATAATGGACTATGTGTTGTAAGAAAAATTTGTTTTTCAGATATATTTTCATGAAACAAATCAAATAACCGTTTTATCATTTGCGGGTGTAAATGTATTTCAGGTTCATCTATTAAAATTACATCGTATCTTGGATGAAAATAGTATAAAAGCAAAATAAATAAATGGCGAAAACCCAAACCGAGACGCTCGATAGTTCTTGGTTGGCCATATTCTTTTACTGTGGTTTCAACCCAATCTTTTTTCTCGTGGAAAAGTTTTGACGGGGTTTTTATTTCAGGAAAAAAAAGACTGAATTTGCTTGAAAAGAGCTTAAAGACTTTTGGCCAGCCAAATTGAAATTCTTCAAAAATTTTTTTCATCTTTACAAAATCCAAATCTCGAATTGCTCCTATCCGAACCGTTTTATTCAACAAAAACTGCGACAACTCACGGCTCATCGGTTTTGTTTCATCCTCTGTTTTTAAAAATAATTCTTCTCCTAAAAGGATGAGTTTTACATGTTCGGGCAAGTTTTGTTGTCCAACTTTTGCAAGCGCTGTCCTGTCTTTAGTGGATAAAACGACAGAAATCTCTATACGAGCCTCTGGGTCAGTAAATCTGTCAGGATCTTGCATTGTTCGGAAAAAACGAAATAATGCGTCCAGAATAGTCGACTTACCTGAATTATTTTTTCCGATAAATATAGATGGTCCGACTGCTGGCTTTATTACTTGTTTTGACAGTATGCTTTTATACCTAAAGATTGTAATTTCAGAGATTATCATATACTAGCTGATTTTTGTCTAAGCTTTTGTTCGTGAGTTGAGATTAACGCAGATTCAATTTTTGTAAAGAGAGGCTCACTAATTTTTTTAGGTCTTATGGGGCCGGTGTATGGGCGCCAATTTTCGGTTTGCTGATCTAAACTAAGCAAAGTTTTTATTCGCATTGACCCTTCGGGTAAAAAAGGGAACAAAAGTGTCGCAAATTGGCTTGAGAGACGTAGTGCGTGTGTTATATCTAACCGGGCTTGCTGAGGGTCTTTTTTTATGGTGTGCCAGGGTTCATTGTCATCCAAAAATTTATTTCCACAACGGGCAAGTTCAATTATCTTTGCTAGCGCATTTTTACACTGTGCAATTCTGAGTAAACTTTCGACTTCTTTAAAACATGTTGTTATTTGTTTTGGAACTATTGTATCCTCGTTAATTTCCGATAAATTCGCATTTACAGCCAATGTAATTGTACGTTGGATAAAATTTCCTAGCGTCGCGAGAAGTTCATTATTATTCTTTGCCTGAAATTCTTTAAACGAAAAATTTGTGTCAGAAGTTTCAGGGTTGAGTGATATAAGCGCATACCTAATTGCGTCTGAACTAAAATCTTTTAATAGGTCGGGGATCCAAATCGCCCAATTTCTACTTGTTGATAATTTTTTTCCTTCAATTTGTACATATTCTGATGCAACATGCTTGTCAGGTAGATGGTATGTTTTTCCGTTAGCTATACTATACGCAATAAGAATTGCTGGCCAAATAATGGTATGGAAGGGTATATTATCTTTTCCATAAACATAATAAGCAAGTACATCTTCAGACAACCAAAATTGTTCCCAGGAATCTGAATTCTTTGCCCACATCTTACTAGCTGAAAGATAACCACAGACTGCCTCAAACCACACATAAATTTTTTTTGAGGGATAATCACCAAGCTCTTTTGGTAATGCAATCCCCCAATCTAAATCGCGAGTAATTGCTCGATCATGAAGTCCGCCTGCTAGAAAATTTGAAACAAATGCCCGTGTATTCTTTCGTAAATGGGTAATTCGAGAAATATACTTCCTCAGCTCCTTTTGTATTTGTGGGTTGCTCAAAAGAAAATAAAAGTGCTCAGTTTCCTTTTCAATTGGAGTTGTTTTTGAAAGTTTGCTTATCGGATTAATTAACTGTTGAGGGTCAAGCAATCTACCGCAATTATCACATTGATCTCCTCGTGCTGGATTAAAATGACAAAAAGGACACTCACCCTCTATGTATCTATCAGGGAGGAATCTATTTTTTTCAGGATCATACATCGCATTTTCCGTTCTCTTCCCTATAAACCCCGAATTATAAAGTGTAAGAAAAATTTCTTGAACGACTCTCTTGTGCTCTGGGATTTGTGTTTGAGTATAAAGACCGTAAAGATCAAAAGAAAACGAAAGTTGTGTAAAGTTGTTTACGAATTCTTCATGATACTTTGTTGCGAGCGACTCAGGAGTTACCTTTTCCCGCTCAGCTCGTACGCTTATAGGTGTGCCATGACAGTCAGTGCCAGAAACGAAAAGAACTTCGTCACCTATTTGATGATGAAATCGAGCTAGAATATCAGACGGGAGAAGTGCTGCTATGTGGCCGATATGGAGCGAACCATTAGCATATGGCCACGCACAACTGACAAAAACTTTATTTGTTCTCTTCATACCTTCATCTTATCACACGCGCACGGATCTTCCAGGTTCTAGCTTTGTTGACGGCTGTGCAACTTGATTATTTGTGCCGTGGGAAGGATTTCGACGATCTGATTGGAGGCTAAATTGGGCGAATGCTTCGCTTAAAGATATTTCTTTTGGCGCGTCCTCAACTTTCGTAACCGGTTCTATATCTTTGAATGAAACAACGGGCTTATTGTTTTTAGCAGGGCGACGGAACGAACCATTCGTTTTATATGAGCTTTGCATCTCGCGTGACGAAACATTGCTTTCTTCTGCTTCTTGCCGAAACATTTCCTCAACCCCACTCCATCGAATTATTTTATCTTCAACCACCGCTCGAGGCGTAGAATACCTTTCTCTTGATACTTTAATTATTTTTTCAGTGTTATCTTCACGTTCATATACTGGTGGTAAGGTTGTCGCTGAAAAAGGGTCAGAGGTAACGCCATCAATCATAAGTTTAAGATACACGTCGTATTTTTTTAAATTAACTAGGTCGGTTTCTGAAAAAGTTGGAAAAAATTCTTTTGCCAAAAACTCGGCATCAGCAGCACCAACCCTAAAACAGACAAGGGTTCCTATGTTACCAAAAATTGCAGCGCGAACTAATTCATCCAACTGTTCAATGTACTGGTGCGCAAGAATAAGGTTCAAATGATATTTACGAGCTTCAGAAAGGATATTTGCAAAACTTTGAGTAGCAAAATTTTGAAATTCATCAACATAAAGATAAAAATCTTGCCGTTCATGTTCCGCAATATCAACACGACTCATGGCTGCGAGCTGCATACGGGTGATCATCATTGCACCTAGTAATCGGCTATTATCTTCACCAATACGCCCTTTAGAAAGATTTAATAGGATTATCTTTTTTTCATCCATTGCTTTGCGAATGTCTATCTTAGATTTTGGCTGGCCGACAATGTTTCTTATAACAGCACTTGATAAAAATTGACCAACTTTGTTTTGAATTGGAGCAATGGCTTCATTTCTGAAACGATCATTGTAATTTGCATATTCATCTTTCCAGAACGCTTTTACAACCGGATCGGTCACAGCATCAATTACTTTATTGCGATACACCTTATCGACAAGCATACGCTGTATACCAAGCATTGTTGATCCTGGATACTCTAAGAGCGCTAAAATAGTGTTGTTAAGAATGTATTCCATTCGAGCTGACCAAACCCCTTCCCAAATTTTCGTAAAAACCCCCATCAAGCCTGATGCGACAAGATGACGCTGCGTGATACTAGTTGATTCAAGCACATTAAAACCAATTGGGTAATCAATATCGGCCGGGTTTAGATAAATAATATCGTTAATGCGATAATTTGGGATAAAATTAAGTATATTTTCGACTAAATCACCATGAGGGTCTACAACTGCGACACCAAATCCTTTTCGTATATCCTGAACAATCATGTTTTCCATCATCGTTGATTTCCCCATACCAGTTTTACCAATAACATACATATGTCTGCGACGGTCATCGCTTCGAATGCCAAAGGCCCGGTTCATATTCCGGTAATTTGTTTGCGCGAATGTTGTTATATCCTCTTTCTGCATATCAGGTTAGGGGTAAATTTTCTGGTGCTGAAGATTTCCTACCAGCTGTTTTTTCCTGCGATGCATCTATGGGTTGGACTGTTTGGAAAGATCCTTCAAACGGTGTAGAGGTTGGTGGGCTACTCTTTTTACTCATTGTCTTTTGTACGAGCTGCGCTTTCACAGAAAGATCCGGGAAATGCCAGATGCTCGCAAGTTCTTCAGTATTCAAAATCATCGATTTGTGTCCCGCCCAATTCGAACGTGATCGGTATCCCGCAAGCAACATGCGCATTCGTTGGCGCGTCCGGTAATTTGCTAATACATACCAGGCTTCAGTCTTTGATTTCGGCGGAGGCGCAAACCCGTTCATATGATTGGTGTTAAACTGCTTTAAGGCGCCATAGACACCAGATACTCCCCGTGCTTTTGAAAAAGCATGTTCTTTAGCAAAATAACACATACGCCCTCTAACTTTAAAAGCAGCTTTTGCGGCTTTGCGTTCTATTGCCTGCACGATACCTATTTCTCCGGGGGTCATTTGCATAAGCCTATTTTTTTGTGTGTTGCTATCAACTGAATCATGAGTTGTGAAATCCATTGGGTCGATGACTGATGCGGTGATTGATTCAACTGATCCCTGTAAAACTTGCTGTGGAATATCTAAAAAGAACGCTCCTGATTTTTTATTGGTATTTTCACCTATAAGTTTTTTTACTAACTGTTTTGACTCTTCTTGCCAATCACGTGGAGCTGTCTGCATTACCCACTGAATCCAAACTTGCTCATCTGGCCCCATGCGCCCTAGCATTTCTAAAATACTGGCCATAGGATCTTTTAATTCCCTGGTGAGCATATGTTCAAATTCCACATAAGTTCGTATCGGATATGGATTTGGCCGATAAAATGCAATTTCTGAACCCCAGAATTTCCAACCTTTCGCTGGATGCGACGTTGCAAAGTCGTCGGGTTTTGGTACACCGTTAATATAATCCTCAACTTCAGTTAACTCTGCGTCCGGGTATTCTGCGTATAGCGCCGCCTCAACAAGATCTCTAAATTTTACTGGGGTGTGAATTAAGAATTGTACATACCCCCCAATACTCACTAACTCTAAAGTCACACGGGTTGGCATAAAACCCTCAATATATTTTTCTTGCAAATTTGGATTTTTATCAAACCCAGTCAGATGGTCAAAGAAATATTCCAACGCTTTTGGTGTTTGCTCATTTTCTTTTGGAATGTCAACCGCAAGTAGTACATACTGAATTGATTTTTCCCAAATAGACTGTCGCCAATTGAGCCACGATTGCTTTACCATCCACAACCCAAGCATAGCAAATGCAACCCAACCGCCAGCTTGAAACAATATCACCATGGCAGTAAATGGATTATTTACTTCTACGATAAAGGAAAAATCTAGCATTGTTTATATTTCTTTTGTCGGTTCAACGGTGGTATAAGTCCCGTCAGATTTTTTTTGAAATTTATGCTTGTCTGTTAACGCTAAAAAGATGGTATTTTTTTTAACCACGCGTTCCTTAAGCACCTGCCTAACAATCTCATCTCGTGTAAGCGGATGATCATTCGATTTTAAAATATCAGAAATAACGTCTGCGACAACACCTGGTTTATATCCCCATTCACGAAGCGCGTAAATCCCTCGGCCGACTAATATATACTCGGAATTTAATATTAACTCATTGTGAACTGTTGGCGGATAGGCTGGGCGTTCATCAAATTTGAGTTGGTTAATCATTTCAGTTATTTTATTAAAATGCAACGGCTTGCCATGTTTCTTCAAAACGAGAAATATCTTGTCGTTCATGCGCTTTGGCGCAACATTCCCCCATTTTTGAAGCCCATATTCGTCAAAAGGATTCTTTGCGATTTTTTTTGAAACATCAATATACGAAACAATACTTTCTTCGGATAGTTGATATGAATGCTGATTAAAAAAAGGGCGTAAACAAAATTCCTCTATAACTACACCTACTTTCCCTGGTTTTTTTCTTTCTACGAAATATCGTTCAATTTCTTCAATCGTCGCCTCAATAATTGACATATTTGTCTGTGGCAACCTCCATGATGCGTGGTAACTCGAACTTTCTTTTTGGTAAATAAACTCTTTTTTAAAAATGCGTTCCGTAAGAAAAAGAACACACTGCCTGCTTTCATTAGTATCCCCTGTAAGCTTTAAAAGCTCTTCTAATAATATTTCTTCATTCATAATACCGCCATGTTTTTTTAAAACAGATGTCAACGTTTGAACAAATGGCCCGACTATTTCATTAAATTGTTTTAATTTTTTCAGCTTCTTGATGGCAATATTTTCTACCTGACGTATACGCTCCCTTGTTACTTTATATGAATCCCCTATTTTTTCGAGCGTTTCTTTTTTGTTTCCAGATAGCCCAAAACGGCGTCGAATGACGTCTTTCTCTCGGCTTGTGAGATATTTTAGCAATGTTTCTACTATCTCTTGAGGTCTAAATTGCTCTATCTCCTCAATTTCCTTGCTTTCAAGTATTTTATCAAGAATTGAATTATTTTCGTCCATATAAATGGCTTACAATCTATAATATAGCATAACTAAAAACAGTTGTCAAGTCAAATAACAACGTTTAGGGCGTGCGCTAGAACTTTTTTGTTTTGTATGTATACCAACTAACCAATAACGGGCTAGCTATATAAATTGATGAATACGTCCCTGAGATCATCCCGACTATAAGTGCGAGAACAAAATAGCGAATTGACTCTCCGCCAAACAACAACAAAGCTACTAGAACCAAGACGGTTGTTAATGAAGTAGCGAGGGAGCGAATTAACGTTTCTACTACACTGACATTTACGGTGTCTTCAAAAGATTCCTTTCCCCCATGAATTTTTATTCGTTCACGAATTCTGTCAAACACGACGATTGTGTCGTGAACAGAAAATCCTAGCACGGTTAAAAGCGCGGTAATAAATAAAGTGTCAATGTTGACCTGAAAGAATTTTCCCAAAATGGCAAACACCCCAAGCACTATAAGTAAATCATGAAAAAGTGCGAGCAATGCGGCAACTCCCCAGACCCAAGGCCTAACCGGCCCCCAAGAAGCTTTTCTGAAAGTCCAAGAGATATACAAAACTATAAAAGAAAAAACCAGGATAGTCGCAAATAATGATTTTGATTTTAGCTCGCTACCAATCGTGGGTCCAATTGAAGAATAACTTAATTCTTGCGATACTGGATCAATGGTTTGAAATGCGGCGATAATTGCCACGTGCTGGTCTTGAGATAACTCTCGCACAGTAATGCGATACGTGTTGTTCCCTAAAACCCTTATCTCTGGGTTTGAATAACCAAGACTAGTAAGCTCTGATTCAACTTGTGTTTGGGTGGTGTCTGCTGATACCTCAAATTCCATCGTTGATCCACCAGTAAAATCAATGCCAAACCTCAAACCGAATATAACAAGGAATGCAAGCCCTACGGTGAGCAAAGCGACAGATAGGAAATAAAATATTTTTCGTTTGTGAATTATTTGATACATATTAGTCGGTTTCTTTTGTTTGTTCTTCTTTCACTCCAAATAACCAAAGGGATCTTTTGCCATTCTTTCCAATCGTCAAGCGAAGTAGTGTTCGCGTAATTGTAATCGCAGAAAACATACTTATCAAAATTCCAATAGTTAAAGTTACCGCAAATCCCTTTATAAAACTGGTACCAAACCAGATCAAAATGAGCGATGTGATAATACTAGAAAAGTTTGAGTCCCTAATGGATGCCCATGCTCGTTCAAATCCAGTTTCAATAGCACGAAGTAATGGGGCGCCAGAACGTAACTCTTCTTTTGTTCGTTCAAAAATTAGGATATTTGCATCCACGGCGATGCCAATAGATAAAATAAAACCCGCGACCCCAGCAAGTGTCATGGTTACAGGCCACAATTTAAATATCGCTAGAACAATTACTGTGTATATCGTCAAAGCCAAAACTGCTAATAGTCCAGGTAATCTATAATAAGCAATCATAAATAAAGCTACTAAAGCAAAACCAAGTAAACCAGCAAAAAAACTTTTATAAATAGATTGCTCACCAAGAGACGCTTGAACCGTTTGCTGTTGAATTAAGGTTATGGGAACGGGAAGCGCGCCTGAATTAAGTCTTTTTACTAAATCTTTTGCCTCATCGAGCGTAAAGTTTCCAGATATAACCGCTTGACCATTTGTTATTTCTGTATTCACCACAGGAGTAGAAATTGGGACTCCATCTAAATAAATAGCAACAGTTTTGCCTAAATTTCTTTTGGTAATCTCTCCAAAAAGTTTTGCACCCTCACTGTCAAATTGTAATCCAACTTCTGGCTCATTTGTTGTCTGTGCAAATTGTACATTTGCGCGTCGTAAATTTTTTCCAGTTAACCCAGTTGTGGTATATGGATCTTGGATTGATCCTGTCGTTGATCGGGTTCGAAATAAAACATGACTCGCGCGTACCTGTTGCACGTGTTCGCCATTTTCATCAATTGTTTGTGAAGCAGTTCGTTTTATAACGTGATAACCAAATTGAGTTTCAACTAACTCCGGGTATATTTCACCATCGCCCATTTTTGTAAACAAAACATCGTCAAATTCTTGAGCGTAACTTCCTTGTCGAGCAAAACCCAAATCTCCGCCGGCCATTTCGTCGGTTGTTGGATCAATAACATTTGAGGGGTCTTCAGAATACGTATTTGCTAACTCCGCAAAATCAAATCCCGCGAGTGCCTGATTTAGAATGTCTTGTGCTTTTTGTTTCACCGCCGCGTTCTCTGCTTCTGCTTCCTGCTTTTCCTCGTCAGTGAGTGGTACGGGATCAGCCTCTTCTTTAAATTCTAGTGTAGGTGTAGCACCGATTAGCTTTATTGCCTCATTTACATCTGTAATGCCTGCTAATTCTACGTTTATACGATATGAATCTCCAGTCTTTATTGTTCTAATAATGGGTTCAGAGACTCCGTACGCATTAACTCGGCGCTCAATTACGTCGCGGACACCGTCAACGGCATTTTGTTTATCGGCTTGCTCAAGAGCGCTTGTATCTGCTTGATATAACAACTGAGAACCACCCTTTAAATCAAGTCCTAATCGAACATTCAAATCCCGAGTTAAATTCCCAACATGGAACCCGCTTGTTTTTGGGTAATCAACCAGCCCGGCTCCAACAACCAGAATCATAATACCCAAGAGACTCAACCACATCTTTTTTCGTATAGTCATAAGGACAGTATATGCGAAATTCTAAAAAAAGCAATTAAACAGGGTTTTATTGACCATGACATTTTTTATATTTCTTACCAGACCCACACCAGCAAGGGTCATTTCTGCCGATTTTTTTTCCATCAGGTGTTCGTTGTTGTGGTTGCACCGATGACGATTGATTTGTGTTTTGTGGTTGCTGCGTTGGTTGAGCGCCACTACTTATCGCAGCAAACTGAGATGAAGATGAAGAAACTTTCGGTGGCGCATTATAAACTAACGGCTGCTGCGTTGGTCGAGATTCTGCCGTACTCGGTTGAGTGCCAAGTTGAATTTTGAATAACGTATATACAACCTGATGACGGACATTTTCAAGAAGCTCGTTAAAAAGTCTGAAAGACTCTTTTTTATATTCAACAAGTGGGTCGCGTTGTCCATAGCCACGAAGCCCTATCCCCTGGCGGAGATAGTCCATTAATGAAAGATGTTCTACCCACAAATTATCAATTGAGCGCAGATATACTGCTCGCTCAATACGTCGTATCTGCTCTTCTTCGCCATTCGCTTGCTCAAAGTCAAGATATGCTTGATCAACAAGTTTCTTGCAATATTCGATAATAGAGTTGCGCGCAACATGAGCTATTGGCGCATCATAAGCTCTAGATTCTTTCACAATATCTTCCAAGCTCATGCGTGTTTTTAAGCGGACTGGGAAAATTGTATCAAGAACTTCATAAATTTCATCTAGATTCCATTCCTCGGTTATTTCACTTGACGTGTGGAATTGAATAACCCGTTCTGTCTCGTCGTACATCAATTGCGCAATCATCGAACGAATTCCCAACTGATCCTTCACTGATGACAAAATAGCATTTCTTTTTTTATAAATTATTTCCCGATGTTTATTGATTACATCATCATATTCAACTAGATGTTTCCTAATATCAAAATTATGCCCCTCAACTTTTTTCTGCGCGGTTTCGATTGAACGTGAAATAAGTCTATTTTCAATTGGCATATCATCAGGCACACCAAGGCGTTCCATCATTGATTTCATTCTCTCTGATCCAAAAATTCTCATCAAATCATCTTCTGTCGAAACATAAAATTGAGAGGATCCAGCGTCACCTTGACGTCCGGATCTACCACGAAGCTGATTATCAATACGCCGGGATTCATGGCGTTCAGTCCCAATGACATGCAAACCACCAAGCGCCTTGACTTCAGCGTGCTCTTCGGGCGTTGCATGTTTTCCACCAAGGACTATATCAACTCCACGGCCAGCCATGTTTGTCGCCAACGTAACACCGCTTTTTTTTCCAGCGTTCTCTATAATCTGAGCTTCACGCGCGTGATTTTTTGCATTTAAAATATCATGCGTTACGCCTTCTCGTTGAAGTAACTCGCTTAATATTTCATTCTTTTCAATTGAGATAGTCCCTACGAGCACCGGCTGCCCTTGCTCTTGGCGAAGTTTAATTTCACGAATGACAGCCATAAATTTGCCTTTTTCTGTCTTATATATTCTATCTGGTAGATCAGTTCGCGCAATTGGCTTATTCGTGGGGACAACAACCACCTCTAGACCATATATTTTATTAAACTCCTCTGCTTCTGTTAGTGCCGTACCGGTCATACCTGCTATTTTTTTGTACATTCGAAACAAATTTTGAAATGTAATAGTGGCAAGGGTTTGATTTTCTTGCTGAACGGTTACTCTTTCTTTTGCTTCAATTGCCTGGTGCAACCCTTCGGAATATCTGCGTCCATACATAAGGCGACCCGTAAATTCGTCTACAATAACCACCTCACCATCTTTCACGACATAATCTTTATCTAATTTAAATAATGCCTTTGCCTTTAAGGCCTGTTCGATGTGATGAATTGTTTCAATGCCACCTGCCGTATAAATATTTTCAACATGCAGAACATTTTCCATCTTCTTTATTCCCTCTTCGGTGAGAGTTACTGCGCGCATCTTTTCGTCGACATTATAATCCGCGCCTTCAGACAGCTGTTGTACGTATTTAGAAAATTCGTTGTATTTTTCGCTTGAGGCGCTTGAAGGTGCCGAAATAATAAGTGGGGTTCGTGCTTCATCAATTAATATAGAGTCGACTTCATCAATAATTGCATAGTGTAAACTTCGTTGCACCTTATGCTCAAGCGTTGGCGCCATATTATCTCGTAGATAATCAAAACCAAATTCATTATTTGTTCCATACGTAATGTCACAACCATACGCTACTTTCCGATCCACAGGCTCTAGGTGCTCATAACTTTCAACGCCAGTGTCGTTTTCGGTATATCGAAATGCAGCCTCGTGCTGAATCACACCAACCGTTAAACCTAAAAAATTATATATTTGACCCATCCATTGCGCATCTCTTCGAGCCAAATAATCGTTTACGGTAACTACATGCGTACCCTCACCCGATAACGCATTGAGTGACGCCGCAAGAGTTGCTACAAGTGTCTTACCTTCACCGGTCCGCATTTCAGCAATCTTGCCTTGGTGCAAGACAATACCTCCAACTAACTGAACATCAAAATGCCTTTGTTTCAGAGTGCGTTTTGATGCCTCTCGGACATAGGCAAACGCGTCAACTAGCAAATCGTCGAGCGTAATACCCTCTTTTGTTTTTTTATTTCGTAATGCCAAAAAATCAGCGCGAAGCTCATCGTCTTTACGTGCGCTTACTTTTTTCTCAAGCTCATTTATCGAATCAACTATTGTAGAAAGTGACTTTACGATACGAGCACTTGCGTTACCGAATAACTTCTCAAATAATGCCATAGTTCTTTTTAAGTGGGCTTTTGTGACTTCTTTTTGGATTCTCTTTTTTCTTTGAATTTTGCGAGTTGTATTTTTAATTTCTTGACCGTCATTTCGACTGAAGAATAAAAATCTTTTCCTTGTGATCCAGCCTGGAGGTGTGCATCCCCTTCAATCCAAATTTCAACTCTGAATTTTGTATTATTGCGTTCTTTTTTATCTGCGTCAAGCTCGACACAAACCTGAAAAAGCCTATCATCATATCGCAGTAATGATTCAAGTTTTTTTTGTACAAAATCCTTGTTCGCTTTGGATGGTGCAAAGTTTTTTCCCGTAATAATGACATTCATATTATTATTTTTTAAAAACCGATATATCGTATTTCTTCCTGCAATTGTATTCTTCTTTTATCGCGTGCCTGTTGTTTTACATAACTTATAAGTTTAATAATATCAGTTGCGCGAGCGTTCCCTAAATTTACAAAAAAATTGCCATGATCTTGAGAAATTTGCGCTTGTCCGATTTTTTTCCCTTTTAAACCCAATTCGTCAATTAACCTACCGGCTGTGATTTCTTCGGGATTCTTAAATATACA